>Ga0268261_10003958_pt1 | contig 11011 bp, 7 predicted proteins | sample TergutNc150P1_FD_190353 | JGI IMG/M metagenome (GOLD analysis project Ga0268261, IMG submission 190353) | Nasutitermes corniger P1 segment gut microbial community from laboratory colony in Florida, USA - Nc150 P1 (SPAdes) (version 2) | ecosystem: Host-associated > Arthropoda: Insects > Digestive...
AGGCAAGATGAAGACTGCCTCCACAGAGTACACATACCAGCAAAACAGGCTGATATGCCGCCATACCATTGACTATGTCACCATCGACGTGCACAAAAAACTATATATATATATATATATATATATATATATATATATATAGCTTTAGCCAAGCACTGGGGAACTCCCTGAGGATGGTTCCTGCGTGAACCGAAACATGTAGGAGTATTTATTGTGACTCTAATTTTACTTAGATTTGACGCAACTAGTAATGTGCATCGGTTGGATTTTAATAATGGAATTTTAATCTACTGCAAGATTTATTGCGCTACGCTATTTCTTATACAAGGCCTTAACCTGAAGTTTGGTTCCACTCGCCAAAGGAACAAAATCCATTACAGTCTGCCACGAAAGTAAGTCTATTAATCCAATCGCTGTGAAACACTGTACGGTATTGCAGGCCGTCAGTATTTACTGCTGGACCGCGCTACAGAGGGGCGTAATATAATTTGTGGGAAATGTGGATTGGTCGAACCTGTCCTTGATTTCAAACATTCGCCTTGTTCTGAATGCTGTATGCTTTCTTCTGGTAATTCCCCGGCGTCTGAATTTTATATGTCGACGTTTCGGATCACTCCGTTCCATCTTCATAGGCGGATAGGTGTAGAATGACTATGTTTAAGAAATGTTGTATACATAGTGAAAAAGTTTGGCTCAAAAATGGCCTGAGCGAGTAGGAAGGAAAGTGACAGTGTAGGGGTGGGTCCGTTTACAGAGCAGGTAGTGGAGGGTAACGACCCACATGGAGGCCAGGGGCTGATATGGGAAGGAGATATGGCTCATGTAGGGGTAAAGCATGGGATGGCAGAAGTCAAACTATTGTGTTATAAGTGGTTGTCTCCTTTTCTTAAGCTTGTGTAGAATGGGTTTCCAAGATTTGCTTACGGTCAGACCATCTTCTCTGTTGATATTGTGTGGGTTCTTTCCAAGTTCAGTAGCTTCTCTGATGAATCGATCAGTTTACACGGTTTCAGCAGAGAGGAGTTTTGTGTCCTGTAGTTTGATAATGTGGTAATTGTTAATGCTGTGTTCCGCTACTGCTGATTTGTCGGGTTGTGTCAGTCTTATATGTCTATTGTGCTCTTTGATAAGGAGTTGGATTGATCGACCGCTTTGTCCAATATAAACCCTGCCGCATTCACATGGGATGCTGTATATGCCCGGTGTTCTTAATTCCAATGCATCCTTGACTGGTGGAAATGCACAAAATATATCGGAAACAAACCCGTACCAATCTTTACCTACACCAGAATTTGCATCACCATCCTGCTAACAATCTCTCCTCGCTTTCCTGATACACAGAACCAAAGCTGTCTGTGACCAGGATTCCCTCACCCAAGAAGTAAAATTTCTCACTACCTTTTTCAAGGACGAGGGATACAGCCATCAACAGATACAACGAGCCATGAAACAGGTAACACGGGCAACCAAGGCAGATTATAAACCCATCTCGACTGCATACATAAAGTAACCCAAACAACACGTGGCCGACTCAGCAGAATGCTCGCCAAACACACCATCAAAAGTGTCGCCCTACCACCTAGACAAATATTCAGCTACCTTCCACCAGTCAAGAATGCATTGGGATAAGAACACCGGGCATATACAGCACCCCATGTGAATGCGGCAGGGTTTATATTGGACAAAGAACGATCGGTCCAACTCCGTATCAAAGAGCACAATATACATATAAGACTGGCACAACCCGACAAATCAGCAGTAGCAGAACACAGCATTAACCATGACCACATTATCAAACTACAGGACACAAAACTCCTCTCTGCTAAAACCGGATACATGGATCGGCTCATCAGAGAAGCTATTGAACTTGGAATGCACCCACACAACATCAACAGAGAAGATGGCCTGACCTCAAACAAATCTTGGAAACCCATTCTACACAAGCAGAAGGAAAGGAGACAACCACCTATAACACAATAATTTGACCTCTGCCATCAGATGCTTTACCCCTACATGAGCTATATCTCCTTTCCATACCAGCCCCTGGCCTCCATGTGGGTCGTTATCCTCCACTACGTGCTCTGTAACCGCACCCACCCCTAACCTGTAATCCCCCTTCTACTGGCTCAGGCCATTTTCTAGCCAAGCCCTTTTTCCTCTAAATACCCCTACATTTCTTAAAAATAGTCAGTCTACACCTATCCGCATATGAAGATGGAACAGTCAAAGTGCTCCTAAACATCGGCATATAAAATTCAGACGCCGGGAGATTACCTGGTCGAACGTGCTTTGTGTTGAGTATGTACGAGTAATAGTGAATTAAATTGCTTATGTACAGCTTCCTATCAAGTCGGTACGGTGGATCAGCCGTTAGGTACGAAATACCTAAAAGTGCCACTCTGTACTATACCTAAACTGCCACCCATTGTTACACTACACTGCCACCCTGTGTTGTACTTAAAACTGCCACCCTGTGTTACACGTAAACTAACATCCTGTGTTATACGTAAAACATGCACCCTGTATTACACGTAAAACTGTCACCCTGTACTATTCGTAAAACTGCCACCCTTTACTCTACGTAAAACTGCCACCCTGTGTTACACTTAAAAATGCTACACTCTACTACACGTAAAACTGCCACCATGCGTTTTACGTAAAACTGCCATCATATGTTATACGTAAAACAGCCACCCTGTGTTACGCGTAAAACTGCCACCCTGTACTATACGTAAAACTGACACCCTGTGTTATACACAAAACAGCCATCCTGTGTTACTTGTAAAACTGTTACCCTGTGTTTTACGTAAAACTGCCACTCTGTGTTACACGTAAACCTTCATCTTGTGTTATATATAAAACTGCCATCCTGTGTTACACGTAAAACTGTCACACTGTGTTATATGTAGAACTGCCAACCTGTGTTCCACGTAAAACTGCCAACCTGTACTATACGCAGTCTATCACGTTGTTTGTATGTATTTACATAAATCAACCCATCCCACTTCTCACATAACTGAACCTCACTAAGCGGTTTATCTTCACTGAAACTCCTCCCGAAGGCCATTACCTTTACTTAAAGACACAAGGGGTTCGAGAAAAAGCAAGACAACTACTGAATTTATGTTCAAAAATGTTCATAAACTAAGATACAAAAATAATAGCAGTCTGTATGGTAGCCCTGTTCCTGCACTGCCGCACAGCACATAGACTGCTGTGGAGTTTTGGGCTAATGATTTTGTAAATTTTTGCTTTGTCTTATTTTATATTACATTCCAGTTTTGTTTGATATCACGTACAGTTGCGATATCAGTGCATAAAACCGCCAGTGAACCAGTTCAGCAAAACGCAGCGGTCAAATACAAGAAATGTTTACAATGAACTGCGACGAACCCCTGTATCCAGCAGACTCTCACTCATTACTATTATTTACCTTCAGAAGCCAATTGCATATGGTCTGCTGTGGCTGCTTTTTGTGTGCATTCAGTTGAGTCTGATGAAAGTGCCAGAGGAGAAAAAGAATTTGTTATTTATCGGGTGGGGATGGTTAATCTTATCTTACTGACAGAATTACAAGAAGAATCCTACCAATTTTTAAGGTGAAGTGTAATATCAAGTACTCCATCACTCAAGCTGTTTATCCCATATTATTTATCTGTCCAGTTATTTGTAATTTTAAGTATCAAGTTATCTACCGGTCAGTGTCACTGTCCAGATACTGCAGCTAACTGTACATAACGTACAGAGAATTGCGTAATAATCAACCTCTGTTGTTACGTATTGTAAATTACATTTGTGTTTTAAACTAAAATACACATTTCCATTATTGTAACAAACAGTGAAAATCCGACTGTCGGAGTTGATAAATGTAATTGGAACAGAGATGGCAGTTTAAGATGAAAAGAATCTGGTACCTCTCAGGATGTTTCAAATATTCCAAGACTATTGATTATTTCCTTTTATGTCTACAATTTTAACAGTTTGATAAGATGAGCTTTTCTTATAAAGTGCCGCTCTGTTTGATACCTGTGTACAGATTTGTTGAAAATTTCTGCTTGCGTGTTTAAAATTTTTGTTATCCCTGTACCTGGTTGCAATATCCCCATAAATATTTATTTCCCTTCGTCCATATTCAGAACTTCAACTTAAGAAAGATTTATTTACATAAATATAAATAGGCCAATCCTAGTGGTCATACAGTCTAAGGCTTAAGTTGCAGCTGCTGGATTTCTGAAGTCGGAAATTCGAATCCCGCTGAGGGGCGTGGGAATTCGTCTCTTGTGTTTTTGTGTGTTTTGTAGGTAGCAGCTTGTGTAATGAGCTGATCACGAGTTCAGAAGATTCCTACATACCGTGTGTGTGTGTGTGTGTGTGTGTGTGTGTGTGTGTGTGTGTGTGTGTGTGTGTGTGTGTGTGTGTGTGTGTGTGTGTGTATGTGTGAGTGAGAGATCTATAATTAAAAAAAAAAAATTCTGAAACTCACACAAAACACTTGCTGTTCCATGCACAGTCGATCACGTCATTCCAGTAAAGTTGCGCTAAATATTCTAAAGGGATTTCACTTCTATCATACGTCCGGTTAGTGGCGATTGGGAAGACAGTCTATTTACCGACGCTTGGCAAGGTAGGCTTGCATATTTTATTCCATGTATAGAGTATTGTCAGCAACATGCAAGATTCTTTAATTTATTGTTTCCATTCGGGGCATAAAGCGGAGACCGATGATATTAAAGTACAGCACAATTTGCGTATAACTTACATTGTGAAAAGGAAAGTTGATGCTTTGTTGAGACATGTGACAATAAAAGGAGAGATAACATAATGTCAGTGTAAGACGGAGATATCTGCTGGCAAGTAACTGGTACTGCATCAGAGATAGTGCTGTTGTAGGTAAAGTGATGCAAACTGTAAGGCAAGTAACGGGTACTGCATCAGAGCTAGTGCTGTTGTAGGTACAGTGAGGCCAACTGTAAAGCAAGTAACAGGTACTGCAATAGAGCTAGTGCTGTTGTAGGTACAGTGATGCCAACTGTAAAGCAAGTAACAGGTACTGCAATAGAGCTAGTGCTGTTGTAGGTGCAGTGAGGCCAACTGTAAAGCAAGTAACAGGTACTGCAATAGAGCTAGTGCTGTTGTAGGTACAGAGAGGCCAACTGTAAAGCAAGTAACAGGTACTGCAATAGAGCTAGTGCTGTTGTAGGTACAGTGATGCCAACTGTAAAGCAAGTAACAGGTACTGCAATAGAGCTAGTGCTGTTGTAGGTACAGTGAGGCCAACTGTAAAGCAAGTAACAGGTACTGCATCAGAACTAGTGCAATGGTAGGTACATTGATGCCAAAAGTAAGGCAAGTAACAGGTACTGCATCAGAGCTAGTGCTGTTGTAGGTACAGGGATGCAAACTGTAAGGCAAGTAACTGATACTGAACTAGAGCCAGTGCTGTTGTAGGTACAGTGATGCCAACTGTAAGGCAAGTAACAGGTACTGCATCAGAGCTAGTGCTGTTGTAGGTACAGGGATCCCAACTTTAAGGCAAGTAAACGGTACTGCATCAGAGCTAGTGCTGTTGTAGGTAAAGTGATGCAAACTGTAAGGCAAGTAACAGGTACTGCATCAGAGATAGTGCTGTTGTAGGTACAGTGATGCCAACTGTAAAGCAAGTAACAGGTACTGCATCAGAGCTAGAGCTGTTGTAGGTACAGGGATCCCAACTTTAAGGAAAGTAACTGGTACTGCATCAGAGATAGTGCTGTTGTAGGTACAGTGATGCCAACTGTAAAGCAAGTAACCGGTACTGAATAAGAGCTAGTGCTGTTGTAGGTACAGTGAGGCCAACTGTAAAGCAAGTAACAGGTACTGAAATAGAGCTAGTGCTGTTGTAGGTACAGTGATGCCAACTGTAAGGCAAGTAACTGGTACTGAATTAGAGCGAGTGCTGTTGTAGGTAAAGTGAGGCCAACTGTAAAGCAAGTAACAGGTACTGCAATAGAGCTAGTGCTGTTGTAGGTACAGTGATGCCAACTGTAAGGCAAGTAACCGGTGCTGAATTAGAGCTAGTGTTGTTGTAGGTACAGTGAGGCCGACTGTAAAACAAGTAACAGGTACTGCAATAGACCTAGTGCTGTTGTAGGTACAGTGATGCCATCTGTAAGGCAAGTAATTGGTACTGCATCAGAGCTAGTGCTGTTGTAGGTACAGGGATCCCAACTTTAAGGCAAGTAACTGGTACTGCATCAGAGATAGTGCTGTTGTAGGTACAGTGATGCCAACTGTAAAGCAAGTAACCGATACTGAATTAGAGCTAGTGCTGTTGTAGGTACAGTGAGGCCAACTGTAAAGCAAGTAACAGGTACTGCAATAGAGCTAGTGCTGTTGTAGGTACAGTGATGCCAACTCTAAGGCAAGTAACCGGTACTGAATTAGAGCTAGTGCTGTTATAGGTAGTGTGAGGCCAACTGTAAAGCAAGTAACAGGAACTGCAATAGAGCTAGTGCTGTTGTAGGTACAGTGAGGCCAACTGTAAGGCAAGTAACTGGTACTGCATCAGAGCTAGTGCTGTTGTAGGTACAGGGATCCCAACTTTAAGGCAACTAACTGGAACTGCATCAGAGATAGTGCTGTTGTAGGTACAGTGATGCCAACTGTAAGGCAAGTAACCGGTACTGAATTAGAGCTAGTGCTGTTGTAGGTATAGTGAGGCCAACTGTAAACAAGTAACAGGTACTGCAATAGAGCTAGTGCTGTTGTAGGTACAGTGAGGCCAACTTTAAAGCAAGTAACAGGTAATTCAATAGAGCTAGTGCTGTTGTAGGTACAGTGATGCAAATTGTAAGGCAAGAAACAGGTACTGAATTAGAGCTAGTGCTGTTGTAGGTACAGTGAGGCCAACTGTAAAGCAAGTAACAGGTACTGCAATAGAGCTAGTGCTGTTGTAGGTACAGTGATGCCAACTGTAAGGCAAGTAACCGGTACTGAATTAGAGCTAGTGCTGTTGTAGGTACAGTGAGGCCAACTTTAAAGCAAGTAACACGTACTGCATCAGAGCTAGTGCTGTTGTAGGTACAGTGAGGCCAACTGTAAAGCAAGTAACAGGTACTGCATCAGAGCTAGTGCTGTTGTAGATACAGTGAGGCCAACTGTAAAGCAAGAAACAGGTACTGCAATAGAGCTAGTGCTGTTGTAGGTACAGTGAAGCCAACTCTAAGGCAAGTAACTGGTACTGCATCAGAGCTAGTGTTGTTATAGGTACAGTGATGTCAACTGTAAGACAAGAAGCTGGTACTGCATTAGATTTAGTGCTGCTGTAGGTACAGTGATGCCAACTGTAAGGAAAGTAACTGGTACTGCATTAGAGTTAGTGATGTTTAAAATAGAGTGATGCCAATTTTAAGGCAATAAACCGGTACTGCATTAGAGCTAGTGCTGTTTTAGGTAAACTGATGCCAAATATAAGGCATGTAACCGGTAAAGCATCAGAGCTAGTGATGTTGTAGGTACAGTGATGCCAACTCTAAGGCAAGTAACCGGGACTGCTTTAGAGCTAGTGCTATTGTAGGTACAGTAATGCCAACTGTAGGGCAAGAAACTGGTACTGCATAAAAGCTAGTTTTCTTGCACGTACAATGATGCCAACTGTAAAGCAAGTAACAGGTACTGCATTAGAGCTAGTTCTGTTGTAGGTACAGTGATGCCAACTCTAAGGCAAGTAACTGGTACTGCATTGGAGCTACTACTGGTTTAGGTACAGTGATGCCAAATGTAAGGCAAGTAACTGGTACTGCATCAGAGCTAGTGCTGTTTTATTTACAGTATTGCCAACTGTAAGGCAAGAAACCGGTACTGCATCAGAGCTAGTGCTGTTGAAGGTACAGTGATGCCAACTGTTAGCCTAGTAACCGGTATTGCATTAGAGCTAGTGCTGTTTTATTTACAGTGATACCAACTGTAAATCAAGTAACTAGTACTGTATCAAAGATAGTGCTGTTTTAGGTACAGTAATGCCAACTGTAAGGCAAGTAACTGGTACTGCATCAAAGCTATTTTTTCTTACAGGTACAATGATGCCAACTCTAACGCAAGCAACCGGTACTCTATCAGAGCTATTGCTGTTGTAGGTACAGTGATGCCAATTGTAAGGCAAGCCACCGGTACTCTATAAGAGCCAGTGCTGTTGTAGCTACAGTAATGCCAACTGTATGGCAAGTTACCGGTACTGCATCAGAGCTTGTTTTTTTGTAGGCGCAGTGATGGCAACTCTAAGGCAAGTAACCGGTACTGCATCAGAGCTAGTGCTGTTCTAGGTACAGTGATGCCAATTGTAAGGCAAGTAACCGGTACTGCATTAGAGCTAGTACTCTTTTAGGTACAGTGATGCTAACTGTAAGTCAAGTAACTAGTACTGCGTAAGTGCTAATGCTGTTGTAGGTACAGTAATGATAACTTTAGGGCAAATAATTGGTAATGTGTAAAAGCTAGTTTTATTACAGGTAGAGTGATTCCAACTGTAAGGCAAGTAACATTCACTGTATCAGTACTAGTGCTGTTGTAGGTAAAGTGATGCCAACTGTAAGGCAAGTAACTGGTACTGCATTAGAGCTAGTGCTGTTTTAGGTACAGTGATAACAACTGTAAGGAAGTTACTGGTACAACATTAGATCTAGTTCTGGTGTAGGAACATTGATGCCAATTGTAAGCATGTAAACGGTACTGCATCAGAGCTAGTGCTGTTGTAGGTACAGTGATGCTAACTCTAAGGCAAGTAACCGGTACTGCATTAGAGCTAGTGCTGTCTTAGGTACAATTATGCCAACTGTAAGGCAAGTAAATGTAACTGCATCAGAGCTAGTGCTATTGTAGGAACAGTAATGCCAACTGTAGGGCAACTAACTGGTACTGCATTAAAGCTAGTTTTCTTTGCACGTACAATAATGCCAACTCTAAGGCAAGTAACTTGTACTGCATTAGAGCTAGTGCTGTTGTAGGTACAGTGATGCCAACTGTAAGGCAAGTAACTGGTACTTCATTGGAGCTAGTAATGATTTAGGTACAGTGATGCCAACTCTAAGGCAAGTAACTGGTACTACATCAGAGCTAGTGCTGTTGTAGGTACAGTGATGCCAGCTGTAAGGCAAGTAACCGGTACTGCATCAGAGCTAGTACTGGTTTAGGTACAGTGATGCCAACTTTAAGGCAAGTAACTGGTACTGCATCAGAGCTAGTGCTCTTGTAGGTACAGTGATGCCAACTGTAAGGCAAGTAACTGGTACTGCATCAGAGCTAGTGCTGTTGTAGGTACAGTGATGCTAACTGTTAGGCAAGTAACCGGTACTGCATTAGAGCTATTGCTGTTTTATTTACAGTGATGCCAACTGTAAATCCAGTAACTAGTATTGCATCAGAGCTAGTACTGTTTTAGGTACAGTCATGCCAACTGTAAAGCAAGTTACCGGTACTGTATCAAAGCTAGTTTTTCTTGCAGGTACAGTGATGCCAACTTTAAGGCAAGGAAGCGGTACTCTACCAGAGCTAGTGCTGTTGTTGGTACAGTGATGCCAACTTTATGGCAAGTAACCGGTACTGCATCAGAGCTAGTTCTTTTGTAGGCACAGTGATACCAACTGTAAGGCAAGTAACCGGTACTGCATCAGAGCTAGTGCTGTTGTAGGTACAGTAATTCCAACTGTAGGGCAAGTAACTGGTACTGCATAAAAGCTAGTTTTCTCGCAGTTACCCTGATGCCAACTCTAAGGCAAGTAACCGGTACTGCATTAGAGCTAGTGCTGTTGTAGGTACAGTGATGCCAATTGTAAGGCAAGTAACCGGTACTGCATTAGAGCTAATGTTGTTGTAGGTACAGTGATGCCAACTCTAAGGCAAGTAACTGGTACTGCATTAGAGCTAGTACTGGTGTAGGTACACTGACGCCAACTTTAAGGCAAGTAACCGGTACTTCATCAGAGCTAGTGCTGTTGTTGGTACAGTGATGCCAACTGTAAGTCAAGTAAGCGGTACTTTATTAGAGCTAGTGCTGTTTTAGATACAGTGATGCCAACTGTAAGGCAAGTAACTAGTACTGCATCATGGCTTGTGCTGTTGTAGGTACAGTAATGGCAACTGTAGGGCAAGTAACTGGTACTGCATTAATTCTAGTTTTCTTGTTGGTACACTGATAGCAACTTTAAGGCATGTAACCGGTACTTCATTAGAGCTAGTACTGGTGTAGGTACAGTGATGCCATCTGTAAGGCAAGTAACCGGTTCTGCATCAGAGCTAGTGCTTTTGTAGGTACAGTGATGCCAACTGTAAGGCAAGTAACTCGTACTGCATCAAAGCTAGTTTTCTTGCATGTACAGTGATCCCGACTCTAAGGCAAGTAACCGGTATTTTATCAGAGCTAGTGCTGTTGTAGGTACAGTGGTGCCAACTGTAAGGCAAGTAACTCGTACTGCATCAAAGCTAGTTTTCTTGCATGTACAGTAATCCCGACTCTAAGGCAAGTAACCGGTATTTTATCAGAGCTAGTGCTGTTGTTGGTACAGTGATGCCATCTTTATGGCTAGTAACTAGTACTGCCTCAGAGCTAGTGATGTTGTAGGTACAGTGATTCCAACTGTAAGGCAAGTAACTCGTACTGCATCAAAGCTAGTTTTCTTGCATGTACAGTGATCCCGACTCTAAGGCAAGTAACCGGTATTTTATCAGAGCTAGTGCTGTTGTTGGTACAGTGATGCCATCTTTATGGCTAGTAACTAGTACTGCCTCAGAGCTAGTGCTGTTGTAGGTACAGTGATGCCATCTTTATGGCTAGTAACTGGTACTGCCTCAGAGCTAGTGCTGTTGTTGGTACAGTGATGCTAACTGTAAGGCAAGTAACTGGTACTGCATCAGAGCTAGTGCTGTTGTAGGTACAGTGATGCCATCTTTATGGCTAGTAACTGGTACTGCCTCAGAGCTAGTGCTGTTGTTGGTACAGTGATGCCATCTTTATGGCTAGTAACTGGTACTGCCTCAG
>Ga0268261_10003959_pt1 | contig 11010 bp, 6 predicted proteins | sample TergutNc150P1_FD_190353 | JGI IMG/M metagenome (GOLD analysis project Ga0268261, IMG submission 190353) | Nasutitermes corniger P1 segment gut microbial community from laboratory colony in Florida, USA - Nc150 P1 (SPAdes) (version 2) | ecosystem: Host-associated > Arthropoda: Insects > Digestive...
TGTCCCTGGTTTTTCCAAGTCTAAAAAGTAAGAAATTTGTGACAAAGCGAAAGAACATTGTGACTTTCTCCCGGTGGAAGAAAGAAGAAGATACGTTATCAATGAGCTTGTCACTAACAGGAAGGCAAAGGAGGAGAGGCAGTTGTGTAGGCTGCGAAGGACGAGGAACTGATGTTTAAATTAGAAACCTTGGATGTTATGAGTGACTGACATCGAGTCTTCTTTTTTACTTCTAACCTTCTCGTTATTATAATTCCTTTTATTATCTGTATATTATAATTTGTAATGAGTGTGTCATTTCAGTGGCCCTAATGCTAGTTACGCTGTCTTATTAATAGCGCGACTGGTCAAAATTGTGAGCATTTCCTGCGCCTTGCTAAATGTTCCTAAGTATGCCGGCCTTCGATTTTAAATTATTTTATCCCAACTCAAAAGAAAATGTGAAAACACGGTGTTTTAACTGTTTACAAAATGCAGCAGGAAATTTGTGTGTACTGCAGAAACGTGTTACATTAAATTGTACAATTATCATTGGAGGTACTGACACACTGTCAATGTCAGTGGTATGTCTGCCTCACGTGATACATTTAGTTACTAACTACTAGTGATTAAAGATCAATGGCTGTTAAGGGCTTTGCGTTCCTAACGGGACAAGAATTTGACTGGGCTCGAACATGTGCAAGTGGCAGAAATACTAAAAATTTATTTTTGCGGTTTTCCCTAAAGGAATAGCTTTTATAGTAACGCTTTCTGCTGCTATTGTTACACATATTATTGTTACACATACTGTGTATTTGTGAAATGCAGAGGGTGGCAGTCGGATGGATACTGAGCTACAGTGTAACAAATAATGACCATTCAGTAAGCAGCAAAATTAAGCCATGCACGTAAAATGATTTTATTGAATGACAGTTCTGACATGGTTTAAAATTATATTATTTAGTAATAATAATAATAATGCAGGAAGTCCCAACTCTTACCGATCACCACGTATTCTATTTACTAGTGGACGCTACTGTGGCTTGTGTCTTTGTATGTAACAGAGCGCACCGCAGTAAGATTTTTCATGATTCAGGTGCTGAGAATGGCGGAGAGTTGATTGAATTTCGAGGAACTCAAATTGATTTTTACGTGGTACCGGAATTTCGAGAAAATGATTGAAAGTTCCAAGACGTTTGACACGTGAATTTAAAACGACGCCTCCAGTACTTCAAGAACCCCGTCACAGCGTGGATTTTGTCGGCCGCTTTTCACTCAGGTGCTCATCGCTGTCAGCTGTTGTTGAGAGCAGACGTTGGTTACTTTTAACACCCGCAGTAGATTCGCTGATTCATTAAGTTCCTAGCACTTGTTACTGTGTTCGTAATTCAGGTAGTGAACATGTATATACATTTTCTGGGGCATTCGACCTGCAGGACGTGAAAGGGATGTAAGTGTTACCAATCTTATGTACTTAATTTATATTAACTCTGAAATTCATTGCGTACTCATTTTGGGGACACACTGTATAAATCATGTAAAACCCTCACAGTCTTCCAGCCGCGTCTGGTGGTTGAGCGTTGAATAAACCAACATTTGGAGAACAATATATATTCTTGTCGTCAGAATACAATTCCCTGCTGACGAGAAAAGAGCTGGTTAACGAAACGTTTGTTTATTCACCCTTCAGCCACCTAAGGCGGCTACTAATCTGGGACAGTTTTACTGAATTCATTCGCCGTGAAGCTTGAGGCTAGATATCTGTATAAGTGGCTTTATTTTTGAACGGTATAAAAGGTAAATTTAATGTTAAGGGGTGTTGTTGCATATATGTTTTGTATGATGTGACGCAGTGTCGTCGATTCTGATGTTTCGGAGTTTTGTAGTGCCCCTCTCTGACTCTGAGAATTAAGGAACTAAAAACGTTCGAAACGTCGGAAACTATTTTCCCGCTGACTACATCGCACTAGACGTGGATCGTATTGGAATAATTATACCTTGAGAATTACTGACACGGTTGAAGGCTAAAGCCTGATATAAGAAGATTAATTGGTTTGAAGATCTTTGCGATATGTTTCCTCATAGTAGTGATGTAAGGTAAAGTTTTCGTATCGACCTCTAAAGCCGTAGATGTGTAGGTGCTGACCCTTCAGATAGGAAGCTACCCGAACTCTATAGCCTAAATTTGACACATTTTGTAATTAGTAAGAAGGTTTCTGTAACATACTGCTATGTATTCTGGTGGCCTCACACTTCAGAAGTTTGCAATCTTCAAGGTCATCACGTGAGAACACAAAACCTCAGTAATTTGTAGCTGTTGCTGATATTTACTAATCCATGATGCTGTGTCTGTGTCGATCGGTAAGGTGCTGTTTTCCGACTGGAGTTGAGGCAAGAGGACTGCAGAATGTCCTTGGGACATGCCAAGTGATGTTCCAACCATGCATCCTACAAAAGCTAGTAACACCTGTAGAAGAATATTCAAAAGGTCATACAATGAATTGAAACATGAGGTTCAAAGGGATACCAATTATCAGTTTGGGGCCACTGGCCTGCTAGAGAACATTACAAGTACAGCTGAGTCGAGTAGTGCTAAAATGAAAGGTGTCATGTGTTTGTAGCATTGAAAGAATATTTGGTTAACTGAATAAAAACTGGTACTTCTTTTTGCACGTGTTTTCTTCACGCAGTGCCTAAACACCTGTCCTGCGGTCTCTGCACGCCGGATGTTTTAGGTACTAAATTTGGTGTAAATTAATTAAGGAATTTTGGTATTTTTGAGGAGAAAGATGGTTCTGCTGTTGGGTGAGATAAACTGTAGCAAACATTTCGTCAAACGTGTGAGACAGAAATGTATTTCAATACAAGACTGTGCAAGAGTGCGCAATCTGAAGTGCAAAGTTGAATCCATAAGTGAAATATAATTATCTTAACATTATTTAACAGAACGTTTTAACTATAATTTTGGTCACTGTTATGGGGGATATGGGAACTGCAAAATTCTGGATGAAACTGAAGTTTTGTGAAACTCAAGGCCGAAAAGATAGTTAATTTCTAAGTTAAGAGCAATATATTTTATGGCAGCTAATACGTAAATGAAGAAGTAACCGGTGTGTCACGGGTTCTAGCCCAGTCACATCTGTTCCCCGTAAACCGTTAGTGATACGCACTACGTGCAGCAGTGCCTTCTGTTTTTGTAATACGTAAGTTTCGAGATGGTAAGGAATCCCCCCCTCCCTCCAAAAAGTATGGTAAGTTCTTAACAAAGAAGGTTACATGTAAAGTGTTCCCTTTATATGTCACCAAATGTTAAGAAACTGTGGCTATTTTCTGATTCCTGTGCCGCCAGAAACAGTAAAATATAAAAACTCATGCGGTTACTTGCCAGCTTTTCAACGCAAATGGCCCGGCTGTGTTCTTGGTCAGTTTGTGTGGTGTGGTGGTGGTTATGGCACATAGACCGGTTTTGCTCAGATTATTCAGTTTTTGTCATTTATTCATCCACTCAGCAACGTCACCATAAAATTTAACAATATAACGAAGTGGTCAAAGGTTAAGATTACTTGAAAGTGAGAGTTTAGTTGAGCCCTTCTGGTATGTGTCAGTACGCGAGAGCTGGTTTTCTGTGACACGTGCAGTGGATATTCATATACTGTCCGTGATAAATGCTTGACGGCCCTAGGCTTCAGGAAGAGACACAAAGTTACATTGCATAATTCTCACAGTGGTTTAAGCTGTTAAATTCTTGTCGTAAGAACACGGCTGTTGGAATGTGTGCACAAAACATGCTTTTGGATTCTAAGCAAATTCATTCTCTTTGTGCTTTTAACAATTACACGTATGACAAGTCCAGTAAAAACACAACAATTTATTCCCTTGTTCTTAGCTACAAGTTTTGGGCTGAAAGGCCATAAGCAGTTTGAGCACAAAATTAACAGATTATATATATATATATATATATATATATATATATATATATATATATATATATATATATATATATACGCAGTTTGTATGGAATCTAAATTTTGAGACGTCACAATTTGTGTTGTTATGTGGGTATACAGGACTTGTATGGTAGAATAGCTGTGGGAAATAGAATTTATTAACCGTGTTTACAGTTATTAGAAAAGAGTGGATCAAGGATATATCAATGTGAATATAGCTATAAATAAGTAATAATATAAAACTGTTGGTTTTTTTGTGGTTGTACTGTGAGGCGATTGAAAATGTCGTTTTTGTGGTCTAGCATCTAAATGGGTGGGCCCAAAGCAGGAATGTGGCTTCATACCGACACCACGTGTGTGGCAATAGGTCGGAGTGAGGTGGCTTGATCAGAGGCCAGTCGCAGTTGGCATTGCTTGGGTTAGGCTTGATTAGCAAGTAGTGGCAATATTTCTGTTTACAAGTGCATTGCACGTTGTTACGGTCCACTGATATAATCAACGATTACCAAACAAATTTTTGGTTCACTCCGAACCGGATTTCAAGTCAAACGTGACAGCGGTGATGAGTTTGGCGGGAACATAACTTTGTCACGATTTTGCGTAGCACGGTGCGTGGTCTGGCCATCTTAAGGGCGTTTCTATCAAGGCTTGCACACGAACGGCTTCAACGGGAGAAAATAACAAAGTATTATAATTTATTCTGGGGAAACGAAGCACAATATCGCACTGACCTCTGCACGGAACGATCACTTAACGTTGCATCTGGAGCTGTGGGGGTAGGGACCATAAAGGCTTCAACGTTCAGTCACTTCGTGCCCTTGTCTAAGGGAAGTGGAAGTGATCGGGAACGTTCCTGAACTACGCAGGATGAGGTCATTAGTAGCAACTACGTGTGCCCTAACAAATGAGCATGTGGAATGATTTTCACTACCTAATCTCGGCAGTGTGACTGCCTATCTGCTGCGTTTTTGTCACAAATCTCTTTATCCCAACGAGAGGAAAAGAGGGATTGGAATTCAAGACAGTACTATATGCCTGCATTTGTATGGTTACGGAAGCTCTTTAGGACGGGGAGACAGACAATTTCACATGTTTTCCTGACGTAAAGAAGATCAGTGAATTTCATAGCCACTGTCCATTCTGAGACTGGCATGAATTACTTCGGGTGGGTGGGAGACTCAGTAAATTCATTATTACGATATTAGAAGGTGCTTTATATAACCCAACTTTCAAGATTTGTTGGAGCTCATGGTTTACTTCCAGAATACAGGGAATCTACTTGTATCAGCAACACATCAATCAAGGTTTTTGGAATTTGGAAATTCAGAAACAATTTACATGACATTTCCAATATTCCTTGATGATGCATACCTTAATTATTCTAAGCTGTTTCCTAAAAATAATGCTAAAGCCAGTGACCTAGCAAAGATGCTCGACGTTACTTCTGCCCAGTGCAAAATAGCTTAAGCATTTAATGGTTCACTAGATTCCGAACGCGAACTGTAGTACAGTGATGTAAATGGGAATGTTTTGTCCCACTGGCAACAACATTCTTGATTTACACCATTACGCTTAAAAAAAAAGAGCACCTTTTTACCGTTCTGATATAATATAATACTGGTCCACATTGGTACCGTAGTGTGGCTCCTATAATGATCGGCTTGCAGTATGGTAAGAGTTTGTGATTATAAGTTATTCTTGCTTAAATATCATGGTAGTGACAACAAATGCGGGTTCTCTTGTGTTTCTAGATAAGCAATGTACTTATAAGGTAATAGTATTTTGCATTTGCTTAACCATTGTTGCCATGGTAACTTAAGTGTTTTCTTTGTTTTTTACACCTAAATATGCCGCTGTGAACAATACAAATATTGAAACCGTTACCATGAAGAGGCAAAAATGTGTTACCTTTAGTGTTAATGTTGAGTTAAAAAATGTTTTGTTATTTTTATCTTTCGTCAGTTACCCTGTCAGCCAAATTTCATTTCTCTGGAAGAGAGCGATTTTATGACAAATTTTTGTTGCCAGCAACAATGAAAAGTACTGAGGTCTTCACGTGTTGTGGCCAGTATTTACGAGGGTGATCTCAAAAGAAATGCACACGTTGGCAACACTGCGTAAATAATGACGCCATCTGTCCCGCCATTTCAGCAGTTGCACTCGAGAACTTCTGGAAGCTAGTGCAATGTATTTTGTCTCCGGAGGTATGTGCACGTGGAAACGACAGAGCGTTGAAATGGCGGCTGTTCGTGTCACAGGTACCGTGACTAATGACGATCAGAGCGCGTACATCAAAATTGAAATATTACGCGGGAAAACTCCAATGGAGTTACACAGTTCGCGATGGAAGTGTGTGGTGTGGAAACTGTTGACCGAAGCACAATTTCACGCTGGGCTCAGCGCTTTCATGAGGGAAGATTGAGCACAGAGAACGACCCGAAGTCAGGACGACTCCGAACGTCGACTGATGACCAAAGTGTAGAACGTGTGCTCCAAATCCTGGAGGAAGACTGCAGAATGACATGTGAAGAAACTGCACATTCTGCTGGAATTTCGCGAGCATCTGCCTACCGCATTTTGACTGAACGTTTGCAGAAACGTTGAATTGCCGTCCTGTGGGTTTCGCATGACCTCAGTGAGGAACAAAAGTGTCGACATTTGGAAATTGCACAACAGTTGTTCCACAGATTTCGTAAAGAAGGGAACGAATTTCTGCAAAATGTGGTTGCTATTGACGAAACCTGGATTCAGGATTTCGGGCCTGAATTGAAATCTCAGTCCAGTGAGTGGAGAGGCAAAGTTTCCCCGAGACCGAAAAAATTCAAGAGGGCCCAGTCGAACGTGAAACAAATGATGATTTTCGCGTACGATTGTAAAGGTGTGATTATGAGAGACAGGGTACCGAGTGGTACGACTGTAACTGCGGCCTACTACCGTCAATTTTTGCAAAAACTGAGGCGTAAGATGCACGCGAACAGACCAGACTTGCTGGAAAATGGTGTCTTGTTTTTGCAAGTCAACGCTCGGCCCCACCTTGGTAAGGATGTCCGCGAATTGTTGGACGGATACAGCTGGGAGGTGCTAACCCAACCACCCTACAACCCCGACATGAGTCCCCCGGACTCCGACCTGTTTCCAAAATTGAAAATCAACATGCGTGGTGTGCGTTTCTCTACGCTGGAGGACCTTTCTGCTTCCGTTACCCGACGCGTCTGACAGCTCAACTGTTCTAGAGACCTGACGGGTATCATGGACCTTCCAAAACGTTGAGATGCAGTCATTCGGCAGAAGGGGGACTACATTGAAGGACTATAACACTTTACCGCACATCTGGTGTTCTATTCTGTAGGTATTGCTTTCTGTGCATTTCTTTTGAGATGGCCCTCGTACATTTAATTTTAACCACACTTGGATTTACTTGACAAATGTTAACAAAAGTCTGTAATATGAAATTGCACTAAAATCCTTCCAGTGGGAAAGGAGATGATTTATGCAGACGGAGGGACGGGCAGACATGCTTAAAATAATGAGTGTCTGTCGCAGTTACGCGGAAAGCGCTTTGCAAGTTTATTTGACGTTTAAATAAAAAAACTTCAAAGTTTGGTATTCTTGCAATTCATTCGGTTTATATTATAAGTGTGAAAAATGGCTCGTACTGAGAAACAGAAAGTTTGTATTTCTAGGTCAACTGCAAAATAACGCATTAAGTTATTTTTTATGACTAATCCCTTCTTTGATCTCTGAACTTCAGTTACTGGTACAAAAAATATAGATTGTGGTTAGGATTGAGGTCGTTAACAAATTTTATTATCTGGCACTGAAGCAATAATTTCGGTAGAATAGAATTTACAGAAATGTCATCCTGCCTTGCTTACACTCGGAATTTAAGTTTTTATCTTATAACCATAAAACCAACAAATACAACGTTCACACATCACTCAAACAACTTGCTGTGTAACAATCAGTCATATTATTGGAAAGGAAAAATTTATCAAATGAAAAACAACGGAACTATTTTCATATTACCACAAAGGAAAGATTATTTAAACATTTAATGCAGACTGACTGTGTTCTCTGCCAGGTAGGAAGTGTATTCAAACATTATTAGGCAATTAACTCTTCTTATCCGCCTGTCTGTCTGTCTGTCCGCATGTATCCGTGTAACATTATATGTACACTGCCTATATTGTTAAAATTAAGTGACAACATGAGTAGCTCAGTCATTATAGTGACTAGACTAAGAGCTGGTCTGCCAGATAATAGTGGTTCGATTTCAGGCAGGAGGAGGAGCCTTGACTGTACTCAAGAGTGTGGACCAACTGCTTGGCCCACCAGCATCTGTTCGGTTGGTACAGTGTGTGTTTCCCCAAAGGGTAACACGGCCGAACTTCAGAGCTGACCACTTCTGTCTAGTGCCAAATTTAAAAGAGGGAAGAGCTATGTTTACATTTTCCCGTATAACTTCATGGTGTACAGAGGGACGACATTACTTTTAATGCATGAAGTTTGTGCTTCAGAAATGGGGGAAATATTTATTAGAATAATGTTGTCAAGTAATGGAGTGTCGTGCCGCATGATTATGTTGCAAATACTAAGAACTTGTAGTTGTTACTTTTATCATATTACGTCACATTCCATTTCCTGAATATGAATAGTAACTTTGAAATCTGTTGATAACATGGAGTTGCTCGTGTATTATTCCTTTGTCTGTTTACTTGTACGAATGAGAATTACATATTGCTGTGTTTGTTAATGTTACATGTATAGGCTTTGTTGGAATTTCGCCGGGTGGATTTAAAAAATCCTACATCTATCGACGGTTTTCACAGACAACCCTTCCGTAGTACCTCTGTTACAGTGTATATCCCTAGAGGGATTCTGAAAATCACAGTGTTTTTGAATGAATACTTGAGAGGCAGCGTGATATAATAGCACTTTAGCTGCCTAGAGTTTACTGTTATTGACATCGGTCGAAACATCAATTTCAACCGAAGTGTTAAGTACGTACTGTTTCATAACGACACATCTGTTTTTGAAATTTGTGTCGCCAGGGAACCGTAGCAGTTTCTGTAAGAATGACTTGATACATGGAGTTAGATTGGTGGCAGAATTGTAACTTTTAGGCTTTTATATGGAGGTGGGTATTACGTATATGTGGTTATATTTTCATGCTGTGGGACTAAACTTTTTATGAACTTACTTGGGGTAGAACCGCCCTAGATGCTTGGGTTCTTTCTTCCTCCTCCTGCATTTCTCCAACAGGTAGATGATCCTTATGAAGTTAAAATTGTGCACAGTAATTTTTTACCGCGTCTGTGTGGTTCGTATAATTCTGTAATATATGAAAATAAATTTACGCTTCGTTTGGAGAAATGTTAGTTGAAAGGCAACGGTTTTATATGTGGAAACATACTAACATATTCTTACACAACACATCTGCCATGATCAGTAATTGAAATTATTCATTAGAACACAGAACTGTGATGAGTGACACTTGTTGTGACCGTAACGTTCAGTTTAGATCCATATATTGCAGAGTTTTTTTTCGTAATATGTCCGAAACATGTGTTACAATAAGAATTACCAACAGATGCGACTTTTTGTACTATGTACATAGTACAAAAAGTCGCATCTGTTGGTAATTCTTATTGCAACACATATAAAAATGCACGGTATGAAAAACCTAAAAAATGTCCGAAACATTAAGTTAATTAACGTACCTCTCATAAAGTATTTGTTTATATTACGAAATAAATATCTGTGAAGGATTTGCCTCACTTGATTGTAAATCACAATGTTTAAGGATACACGTTTTAAGTGACTGTTGGTCAAAAATAAGTAATTTCACCACACAAATCCCCTCCGTGGAAAGTATCGCGTTATGACACCTAAGTACGAGAGTCCACAACCTCCCATTCAGTGACATAATGAAATTCGGAGATAGGATTGTTCCTGTAGAATATATTTCTCACAGTGTACAGTCATACACAACTAATGTAAGCAGCTGTATAATACAATGTTCACACGGGACTTTACATGAAATTTAATGATAACGTTCAACTTCACTAATTACGTAAAATGTCAGGTGATTTAATGTACTAAACCCGTAAAAATTATTATTACTTACCAATACTATTAATGCGGAGGAGATATAAAAAGAGTGTGTAATCTATACTAAATTTCTCTTCGAGTACATAATATCGGAAAATTTACCTTTTGTCATTTTCAAACGCAATACGTCGCAGCTGTATGATGTCATGCCTCCACAAGAACACAACCCGACTTATGTACCCAGTATTAAGAATTTACTACCTAACATGGTTTTTCAAATCACTTTTGCATACACGTAGCAGCTTCAAAAATTTCCCGGAAACTGGCAGTTAAATGTACAGAAATTTTTTATGAGGGAATTTTCTGTCTCATGAGTTATTTCCACTCATGCTTTCATCACAAAAATAATTTCGCCGTTGAACAACTTGTAATGGCATAACAACATTTGTTTGTTTGTTTGTTGATTGTGTGTGTGTGTGTGTGTGTGTGGTTGCGTCGATATAGAATATATCCGGTGAAAGAACCGAGGAATTTGTTATGTGTTTTGCTGCGGAAATCACCAGCGAAGACATTAACCATGTTGCGCAATGGTGTATTGATACGGCAATAAAGAAATTTCAGGTGTGTGAAAGGCATAAACGCTCGCATGTTGGACGCGAGTGTTGAAGATGATCCCCGAAGTGCTCGCCCTCAACGCCAATAAATGAAGCAATGTTGAACGTGTGAGATGAATTTTGGGAAGTGGCAGAAGGAAACTGTGGACCAAACGACATCATTGGTTGGTATTTATGCAGGAAGCCGTCGCGGTGTTCTTCCTGATGTGTTCAACGTGCGCCACGTTTGTGAACATATGGTACCTCGAAACGTATCTTAATTAGTTCCAGTCGATGTGACTATGCAATCCCTATACAATACAGGCTTCCCGCATTGTTTAATTAGTTCCAGTCGATGTGACTATGCAATCACGATACAATACAGGCTTCCCGCATTGTTTAATTAGTTCCAGTCGATGTGACTATGCAATCACGATACA
>Ga0268261_10003960_pt1 | contig 11009 bp, 8 predicted proteins | sample TergutNc150P1_FD_190353 | JGI IMG/M metagenome (GOLD analysis project Ga0268261, IMG submission 190353) | Nasutitermes corniger P1 segment gut microbial community from laboratory colony in Florida, USA - Nc150 P1 (SPAdes) (version 2) | ecosystem: Host-associated > Arthropoda: Insects > Digestive...
CCCCACCCTGTGAGGATGTTTACCTGTAGTTGTTCATATTTTACAAAGAAGATGCTAATACAGAACTGTGTAATTGATCATTACACTATTATTGAAGATCAGTCAATCCACACTGCATTATCTGATAATTACCTCATTGTCAGAATATAGGCATGAATGCATTGTCATTGAGAACTAATGCAGAAGTCCTTGTTATGTGTCTGACTGACCACCGCAATGACAGTTTTTAATTATCCACATTGAACTATTTGCAGAATCTCGAGCTGAGGAGGAGGATGATGAATACATGAAAGAACTGCAACAGTGGGCCTCATAAACATGTCATGAGTCAGTAAGCTGGAGACACTGAACATTTAGTACCAGGATGTGGAATCATTTGAAGCGTACTCCACAGCTTGCTTTATATTGGCCATTCTGCTGCAAGAAAAGGGGAAGTATTATGTTATTTTAATACTTGGAAGCTGATCGGGCACTGTATATATTTATTCTAATTAAACTACAGCTTGTAGTATAATGTTATATCTCTTTGGAGTTCTTATGCTAATTGTAATTTTAGTGGGTGAAAAATCGTCCAAAACCTATGCAAAACAGGTATGTGGTGAGCAAGCCAAGATTAATTAATTTCCCTATGTCATGTATTATCATTTTGAAAAATGCCTTATTTACAAGAAGAATAATTTTGTGATTTGAAGACATTTGTTGTTAAGATACAATACTTTTTTACTTGCTGTAAATAACGGGACTTGTTAGTGTAAATGTGATATAAAATGACTGTGTAATAGTGTTCAGCCTTACGGGCAGCCTGAAGTGAATAAACAGTTCAGTAATGGATGGAGAATGTTGGAATGGAAAAGCATATATGTTACCAAAGCATCTGGTGTGTGTATATATTTTAACCATAGAATGAATTGTTGAGATTCTCAGCTGTAGGGAAGTAAGGTGGTATGAGTTGCACGCGTGACATTACTTTACTTTTGTGTGCTTATGTAATTTCATAACATTGGCTTCAGCGGAATTTTAAGTAGCTAATAAGTTTTTCAAGCTACTCATCCCATAAACCCTCAAGCTTAGAAAATGTAGAAATCTTGTCTGATACACTGATAGAAATGTAATCAGTCATGCCAGTGAGCCATCATGTGAATAGATAACTGCTCACATCCTATTTGTGAGGACTTCCGAGACATGCTGTATATGTTTGTTCATGTAAGATTTTTGTTTTCTGAGCAACATATGAGATCTGCATGAAGCAGATTAAAAAAAAATGTATGCTATGGAATAACACCACACAGTGGTTTCGGAAGTGGAAAATCCACTCTCCAGACAGGCTATAAACCATATTTTGTAGTTATGTGTATACCACCATGTGAATATAAATTTCCATACAGAGTATTAATAACTGTTTCACAATAATTTGCTCTTCAGGTTTACCTATTTACTGCAGAATAAAGAATTATGATTATCCCATAAGTATTTGCTCTAGATTGCATGAAGCACTGCATTTGAAGATTCAAGTCTTTTGGGGTGAGACACTGTCACTGGGTGAGTTGTCCCAAACTTTCAAAGGAGCCATGGTGCCTTCATCTGCAGGGTCAAGCAGTCCAAGGAGAATAGCCTTGTGGCAAATGTGTATGTTATGTAGGTACAGTGGATGTGGGTAGCAGATGGCCCGAGACAGTGGTAATCCAATAGTGCTGGTAGTGGGACTTAGTGTACAAGTACATATCCTGAAAATGGGACTGATATTAGATGCTGTATGATGGAGTTTATTACGAGCTAGGCAGTCAGGGATGCAGTTCAGGCATGCTTGAGAATGTAATGTAACGATAAAACAAAGTGAGTAAAAACAAAGAAATTAAGTATTGATGAAGAGAGGTGAGAGGCCCTGAAAAGGGCAGTAACTAAATAATAACATGAATGTGATAAGGAAGACAAAGAATCCATAGGCTTCATTGGCACTTCCAGGTGTCCACCAGGGCAGTGTGGGGATCCCGAATATACAGGCATAGTGTTGGGCTGGAAATACGAGGTGAACAAAGGTCAAGCCATCCTCCCTGTTTATGTAGTTGGACTGAAGCTCAGTCTCACATTCCTGATGATCTGGTCCATGTAGTGGCGTTTGGTGGAAAGGATTTTGGTATCATGCATTTGGATGTGATGGTGATGGTTGAATCTCTGCTGTATGGCTGGTGGTTTGTCAGGGTGTCCAAACTGGATGTTCCAGTAGTGGTCTTTCACCCTGGTCAAAACACCTTCCATCTGTCCAACAAAGACATAACCATATTCACAGGGGATGCTTTACACATCCACAGTTTTCAACCCCATGTCATCCTCTACAGATGAGGGAGGTTGGAAATCTTGGCTATGTGTGGATGGTATTTTGTTAACCTTTTGGCACCGGAGTTTTACATTTAATTGAAATAAATCACCAACCTGATGCAACAGTTTTTCAGTTTATTATCCTGACGTTTTTTTACAGCTCAACGTGTTTCGGGCGTTTTTCCGCCCATCATCAGGAGCTCAATGACTACAGTGGCAGCCTCTGGTTTTACCTTCGTATCGTGGTGACAGTCGTGCTGTGTTCGTGGTCGGGCCGGCCGGCTCATGCTGAGCTCATTGAGCTCCTGATGATGGGCGGGAAAATGCCCGAAACATGTTGAGCTGTAAACAAACGTCACGATAATAAACTGAAAAACTGTTGCATCGGGTTGGTGATTTATTTGAATTGTACGATGATGCACAGACTTACAAACCTTAAATTTTACATTTAAATTTTAGCACAGCCTGTATGTAAAATGTGAATAATACAGGAACCAAAAAAGGTAGCATTATGAAATAAATGGCATTTTGAAGAGAAAAATGGAGAGTGTGCAGCATGTTTAAAATACTCAGTACTTATATTTGTTGAAAAAAAATATAAAATGCAACATTTGGAGGGTAGCGGTATGCCTGTCCCATATATAGGACACACAGTTCTTAAAGGTTAATGTGGTTGAAGGTCTTCTGGACATACAGTAGGAGGGCAACCACGATTGGTTTCTCACAGAACCTATTAGTCCTCGTAGGTGGGTTGCGAACACAGTATATTTTTTTCTGGACATAGCCATTTTTCTTGAAATGGGCTTGAACTTGAATTGCTTGGTACTGCAGAAGACACCATGATCCGTCAAAACTCTAGGAACTACTCACTCAGTGACACAGCATCACATCCCAGAAGATTAGAATCTTCAGAAACACTACCTGAAATCTCATGAGCATTGTATGTATTTCAAATGGTATGTAATCCTTCCAAGCAGTGATAACTTGTGCATGCTGCCAGATATATCCAAAATCCATTATATCTAAATATGAGTGTTACCAGGTTTATTTCACAAAGACAGCTTTTCTCAATGATTTTGCTTTACAGTCTGTAATCATGTGGACCTCTTGATTGTAGTTTTGATAGGGGCATTAGAAGTGACTCCTTCCTAGTATGCTGCCCATCAGCGTACGAATTCCATGTTGGTTCAGAAGCTCACCATGCCCCTATAAAAAATGAAAATGTGATATATTAAAATTTTATGGTGGATGCGAGCAGAAAATATGTGGTCTGGCCCCATCAGATCATTTCTGCATAAAAAAAAAATTGTTTCTTTTGAGGTGATTCTTAAGATAGTAGAATTGATAGAGCTGCTGTACGAACTATCTGCAGTTCACTGTACACAAGAAAACTCACAGGGCTCAATATATATATATTTCATAGTACATTATAAGATTGGCACACAGTGAAAGGCCCTGACATGCTGATGGTAGAAAACAACACCAGGTATTTCTTTGACACTGAACTTTGTCGTTGGCATGTTGTTGATACCACACACTGAGTACGCTGTCCAGTGCTGTAGTGATATGCATGTATGTAAGACTTCCCTCACAGCTCAAGTTGGCAGACAAATATAAAATAAACATATGATGAACAGTGTAAACCACAGCAAATAAAAACAAGATTTAATGTGTCCAGTGCAACACACTCCATTTTTATACTGCCATGAATTGCAGAAGATCTAGGTATCCTATTCATCCTGGTTTTATGGGTTTTGAAGAGCTCTGTCCCACTATCACAGAAAATTCAGTTTGGGATACCAAATGCCCCATTTTTTTTTCCAATTAATATGCATATGTTTCTGACAATGCGTACAAACTTTGCCACAGTGGGAGGAAATTTCTGCAGAAGTAGGACAGCCTTCAGTGGGCCTGTACCAGGAAGGATTGGGAGAGGGAGAGAAAGATGTGCAGATTGGTGTTTACAGCATCTCAGCTGAGACTGTGATGGATGAGGTATGGACATGTATGTAGCTAAAAAGAGTAAGTTGAACTGGCTGAGTTTGAACAGGTATAATTATTTTATTATTTACAGTTGTATTATGTAATTCTTATCTCAGTTATCTCATAGGAATATTAATTAATTACTCTCCTTTTCCATTGTTTGGCAGGTTAAAATTTTGTCTTCTAAATCCCTCCACCCACCACTTAAATACTATTATGCATCCCTGTTCTTGGTTTTTACGAAATGGGATCCCTATGCATTTGATGTGTCAGTGTCACCTATTTGAAATGGGATGTAGTGGTGAACAAGTTGGTTATAAGGATAGGGTACATGTATCATACTGTTCTCTTCTTGCTGAGTAAGTTCCATCTGAGCATAAGATATTTCTTCCTTTTGTTTATTCTGTCCCTTACTGTTTTGCCTCTTACTGTCATATCCAGCTTGTCTGCTGTATTCTTGCCATAATTGTACCATCAGTCTTACTTTGTAGTTCTCTACTAACATTCCCAGTCTTGTTGAAGTTACTGAGGGCAATGCAGTGCTGTGAATAGCAAATTGGGTACAATGTCACGTCTGGATTTTGAACACTGGCTAAATTCCATAATTCAGTATTCATATAAGGTACTCAAATTGATTATGTTAATGTAAATTCTGGTGTTTTCATCACCAAATCCCATGGAAAGTTTAAAACACTATTGTTCTTCAGTATGGTCTCACATGGTTATGACCGGATGTCTTTTCTTTTTGAGTGTCATGTCCATACAAATCTCTGTAATTTTAATTGTTGGAATTCGTTTAAAGTAACCCAAAATATATTTGAAAAGCACAATTCTGGGTGGATAACTTATGGTGAATAGTCCATGTTAATAAATTAGTTTATGAAGTAATGTGGAACAGGAGATTCCTAATATGTACGGTTTTTTAAGTTCTCAAAGATCACTGATATACAGTAGCCATCCAGTATACCAAGCTTTGTAGTAAAAACAGGATGCACTTTAGTGAAAAAGTTGACAAGGTTCCTGTTAAAAAAAAATCTAAACACTACAGCAGTGCTCATCAGAGGGGTGCGACCGCTCCAGTCTGCAGAATTGAAGGGGCAGGAAACGGCAGCAAAATGGATATTTTAAAAGAAAAAATGGATTTTCAATGCTCAACAAAGTATAATTACAGAGCCGAATATAAGGAAATTCCATATATGTGATTTTTTTTCCCCATAATTTCTATTAGGGGTGGCCATTGTCGTTACTCGCCCTGGGTGCCAAGAAACCTAGCTGTGCCACTTAAGGCTTATTTACTCTTAGTTGGTTCAATGTGGATATTGGAATTGCCACTTTGAAGTTACGTGGTTTAAAAGTGCAACTTACCAGGTTTAATAAAATAACCTCTGATAAAAAATTGTCCTTTAAAAATGCAGTATGTTGTATTTAGCTAACCTATTTATGCTTTGGGGGGGGGGGTGTAAAACACCAGACTTTTCAATATTAACATATGTACTGCTGTCAACCACAACAAAGTTTCATTAGTTTTATCAATGTATGTTACATGTTCCAGTCAGGCAGACCATCCTTACGTATTGAAATATATGACTGTAGGCAGTCGAACTCTGTTATAACATTATCGAAGGAAAATTATGTCATTTATACGAGTGTTACTGTGAGCGACTTGTATGCTGAAAGCGAAGGAAAGATATTTCAAGACATAAAATACAGGCTTACAAGCATATTACATAATGTTAATACTATGGTCTATTTCAATTACAATTAAAATTCAGACATAAAAATTACTGTTCTGTAACTGTAAACTGTCATACGGATTATTCTAAATAATACAGTGACTTAAAGTTACAATTTAGGAAGAACAAAGTTACCATGAGAAGAGGACCACTCACTGGTACATTGTTACCTCTCCTCTGCTTAAACCACTTAAGCAGTGCCTCATCGACATCACTTCACTCAGGCTTTCAAAATCGCTTTATTCTCAGTCTGGTTTGTTCAAACGCACTAATAATTTTGGTTCTGTTTTTTCAGAAATTTTGGATGGTTGGATGGCAAAATTTATGAGACCAAATTCCTGGAACATGTCAGATACATCCCCCCCCCCCAAATTCTTTTTCTCTAATCACAAACTTTTTCTTCGACACTCAAAACTTCTGATGGTGAACGTAGCCATGTTGTCACTCTACCAGTGTCCTGTTAACAGTAAGCTAAGTGATCTATGATTGTGGGAGTAGAAAAGCAGAGGGCACAAAGTGAATTGCCCTTGCTATTGTTATTTCCTGGCCTGGAATTTATATAGCTACCTGAAAGAGTCAGACTGCTTCCCTTCTCAAGGACAAGGAGATGGTTGAATTCTCAAAATAGCCTACTTCTTAGAAAATAATATTGGAACTGATAACTGGCAATGTCATTACATCCGAATTAGATGGTCCGATGGTCCTATGTTTGTCATACTAAGCAAGACATAAAAACACGTGCCTGATGGGGGATTGGTTGGTACCACTGAATGTATGACATTATAGGCCAGGTGTCACACTAACCGAGGTCCTTATAACCAAGTTCCACTGTACTTTTGAATTTGTGGGATCTCAAAAATTGAGCAGGTCACTGTAATCTTTATCTGGCACTAGATATAAATATTTTCCATATTGTGGTTCGTGTATGTATGTCCTGTTTTATCTAAAGGTTTGTTAAGATTTTTATTTTATTTCAAGTACTGTGTTGCCTGATGTACTTGTGGGCAATCATAAGTTTCTTAAAATCAATGGATGGTCATTACACGTTACTTTTTGCTGGTTTCGGTGTCTACTTTTTAAAATTTTTGTCTATATGTGAAGTTTTTCCACGTTGTTTATATTGAATTTTATTTTTATATAGTTTCTTTTTGAAAATATCAGTTTTTGATTGCTCATGTTTTCTTGTAATTGTGTTGTCCGTATGTTTGCCGACTACGTACACCAGGCCTTTCCTTAGAGGATCCCACGTTCAGGTCCTGATAGTGCATGGACCTCAGAAGTTTTCACTCTGTTGTGTGGAATGCTGGCTACAGGACAGATTATGTGGAATATTGTATTGCTAATGTGAAAACTGAAACCCAGAATTTGCTTATCCACGTTTGCATCCGTGATTGTTTCGTGGGCCAGGCGGATGTGGTTGAGGCAGACAAAGTGTAAATTAGCATGGTTGAGGTGGACAGTGGAGTGATTCTTTTTTACTTATTCCATTACACTCACAAATTTTCTGTTATTTATAATTATTCAAATTTATACAGCTGACCGTTTTTACACATTGGTACAAATTATTTTATTTATCGTATTATTGCATAATTATGTAATTCTCTCATCTTTTTTTTTCCATAAGTCTTTTGTTGTTATTGACCAGGCTGTCCAAGTTCCTTGATATCAGTTGCAAACATACCTGCTCTGCTTCCCCTTTTAATTTCTGTACCTGCAGAAACACATCAGGTTGTTGCTTTCCTATAATGCTGTTTAGTTTGAAATTCAAACCCTCAACTGCATTGTTGGTCCAATGCCGATGCTTATTTATATTCCACATATCAATGGGAATGTACTGGTTCTCCATCAATTGCTAGACATAGTAAATGAAAAATAAGGTTTTCTCATTCTATGGAACATTTTCCATTGTCATAAGCCAAACATCTTTCTACTTTAGTGATAAGTAGGTAAGCCAAAGCAGCACACAGTCTGAATGTGAGTCGGACTTGATCATTTTCTTTGTGTTCCACCATTAAGACAAATATTTTATATTTGTCTTCACAGGAACTGTTATAATTCAAATTACAGCCAGCCATAACGGAGTCTGGAAATGCTTTATTGATTGCACTGATGACCGCTGCTTCAAAATCGACCTTTATCATTTTTTGGTGACCAGAAAGAACACCAGTTCTTCAGCAAAGATGACAATATATTGTTTCTTTTTATCCGGTAGAAGTGCTAACTGTATATATGTAGTTTTCATGTGATATGCTTCCAAGATCTTCCTTTAAGCTATACAACTGGGTGAATTGCCTCGGACAATTTTTAAATGTGCCGTCTAGAAAAAAAAAGAAGTTCCTCTTCTAAGTAAAAATTCACTACAGAAGTTAACTACAGAGTTATTATCTAATTGTTGATATCATATGTTGTGTTTTTAGACGGTAATAAAAATATCACTACATATAACACAATATGACGGATGGCATAAAAAAATCACAATCTAACCCCAGCCATGACAAGAATTATTTTTTCGGAGTCTTCAGTGTGATCTGTTCAAAGTAAGCTGGAGTTATTTGCTAGACGTAAAACGTCTTCCGAAAATATAATTTTCGAAGTGTCTTCCGGATTTTACTCAGTACCCAGAACCTTTCGCCGTTCTTTACACTGTCGAGTCTTAACAATATCGTATTTTGGCATATCAATTACCAAACGTAAAGGACAGTTCTTCCTTATAAACTGCATGTACAGGCACAGACATGTCTTCCCTGGCTCTTTTTTCTGCAATTATCCAATTTTACTTTAACCTCTATTTCAGCTAGTTTTGGAACGCAAATGTGGTCCGTTTTACTAAGGATTTCATACCGTACATTAATCTTAAGCTTCCCTTTGCACTTACCACATTTGTCTTTAACATACACTTCGATTTTTTCCCTTGAATTCGATACTGTTGTTCACTAAAAACTGAAGACGGTTTTCCCATTCTCTTAGAAACTAGTGCAGTTTCACCTTCTATGTATGATTAACTTATTAACTCGTGCACCCAAAAATTATTTGTTTCAAACCCAAACAGCAAACGATGAAGACAAAACGGCAGGCAAAGCAATTCCATGTTTACGGCTGTAGAGGTGTGTGTATAATAGGGTTTTAACGACTCACGGTCATTGGACGCATTTTGTGCACTGCAGATATACACTCTGCAGGTATTTATTGTATTCTTTCGTGTCTCTTCATTTCCAAAAAATGTGTCCACCTCAACCACCGTGTGTCTGTAGCGGCCGCCTGGCCCACCATCCGCGTTGCACACGTCCGCTACACTCACATGACCTCCATGACACCTGCAAGTGCTGTGGTAATGTCTTGACACTTGAGCTCCTAAACGCTGCACACAGCTGTTGTCAGCACTGACGGGCACTTTCCTGGCTGACGTGACCGTGGCCAGGCAACGTTATACCTATTCCAAAAACATTTACTGTGTCGGGAGTGCATTATCTATCACAGTGTAATGTTGGGTCACGTTATTAAAAACTGCTAGGACAGTCGATAAAATAAAGAAGGCTGCACACGTAAAAGTAGGAATGTATGTACTTTTTATTTGCGGAGTGTCTGGGAGTAGGCTCACATTCTATTCCTGTTACTAATACGACGTAAAGTAGAAATGGCTACTTATGTATTCGCTTCCTTAATAAGCGTTAATCCCGATGCGCTCCAAACGTCACAACAAAATCACTAACCTCTAATCAATATAGAAATATCCCCATATGTAGACTATACAAGTGTTTTTCAACCTTTTTTCATCGCGACTCAGAACAGGGGAAACATTTTGGATTGTGATCCAAAGTAATAATTCATAATTCGAACTTTACAACACGAGAAGTATATATATATATATATATATATATATATATATATATATATATACACCAATCAAACTGCATTTATCAAGATATACAGGCGACTATTCCAACATTTTTCGACTATTTCTTGTAGCCATCCTCAGGTAGCACCGATATAAAAAGATGGAGTTAAGATTTAACTTCGTCGGCAGAACATGGTAAAGTATGTTGTAAATATATCATTACAATATCAATGTGTGGTATTGACATATATACAGACTAAAATTATACACTACTCATTTTAAAATAAAGTGCATCCAAACAACTGAAACTGATAAAATTCACTTCGAGCTTTTTGGGGGCTAAGTCCTGTATGCCGTCAAGCTATGTTTTCTTCACTGGCCAGAAAGTACTACGACAAATGCGCCATGTAAACCAGTGCAGTAAGTGGTGGTATCTTCATTCTCTCATACGAATTTTGTGGCTTGGATGAGTAATTATTTTTAGGAGCTTTCGAAAAATTGCGAAAAGCGACTGCCTGTCTGTCCTTCCGTCTGCTGTCTACACACATGGAACAACACAATTCCCCCTGGATGGATTTTCATAAAATTGGATATTTGATGATTTCTCGAAAATCTCTCAAGAAAATTCAAGTTTAATTAAAATATGACTAGAATAACGGGTCCACCTGATAGTATCTCGCTGAATTGCTCTTAGAATAATAAATGTTTCAGACAAAGTTTTAGAGAAAATAAAACCACATTTATGCTCTATAATTTTTTTTCCGAACATCGTGCCTTTTATAAGATAATGTGGAAAAATACGGTGCAGCCAGACAGGTCAAATATGGCAATATAATACGGCACAGAAAAGATGCCATTTGCATGCCAAATAACTAAGGTAAGAATAAAGACACGCAAATAATGAAAACAAGGGAAATATTTCAGAAGTTTCCTTGCGTATTTATAGATCTGTTTTTCGGAGAGCGTCCAACGTAGAAACCTACTTAACCCTTAGACGACTAATGTCATATATATGTATATGGAGCACCCATTCTTGATGTTTCTATATCACACACAACGACGCAGCACAGTCGGTAGGACTCCTCTGGACGAGTGATCAGCTCGTCGCAGAGACCTCTACCTGACAACACACGACACTCACA
>Ga0268261_10003961_pt1 | contig 11008 bp, 4 predicted proteins | sample TergutNc150P1_FD_190353 | JGI IMG/M metagenome (GOLD analysis project Ga0268261, IMG submission 190353) | Nasutitermes corniger P1 segment gut microbial community from laboratory colony in Florida, USA - Nc150 P1 (SPAdes) (version 2) | ecosystem: Host-associated > Arthropoda: Insects > Digestive...
TCCATATATATATATGGCATTAGTAGCCTAAGGGTTAATAATTTAACCCTTATCCTGCTAACGTGGAGAAAATGGTGAGCTAATAATGCCAGCAAATAGCAGATGGGATTTAATTCAGCGTTTAAAGGGTTAATAATCCCATAACATGGGAGTCAGTTTTGAATGCATTTCTGACATTAGTCTTGTTAGAGAAATTTGTAAGTGATTTCCTTGTGTGTGCATGTCACCGTTTCTGGTTACTGCTTTAGTTACATTATTATTATTATTGTAACCATTTTTGTGAGGTGTCCTGTTATTTTTTATTCTGTTTTTCTATCGTAACTATGAAGTGGTAATTTAATCTTCATGTGAATCTAAATATTTTAGGCTGTCAATGTATGTTTCATTAGGTGATTTGATTGTTGTCATGTGCATTACATGTTTTTTGTATTCTGTAGTATTCATTTTTTCTTCTGTTTTGTGAAGAATAAGATCTGAGTAAGCTAGACTGTTAGTAATGTCCTCTGTTACACAGAATTTCAAATTCTAGTCCGTAGACTTTTGTGGCTGACACTCGGTGTTAAATTGTCTTATGGAATTAAGCTGTGTAAAGAAATAACTGCTTCCTGACCTTCTGACAAGCATTACAATTGCTACATTTCAGATGAATGAATGTTGTAGTTACAAAAGGGCCTGACACCTCACACACTGTCCACACAGCCAGATCTGTTACAAAGGCCCCCAGATAATCCCCATATTCATTCACACTGAAGATAGCAACCATAGTGTGTGCCACAATGTTGTGAAATCATTACTCCTCTGTGCAACCTAAATTGAAAAGCTGATTCAGACATGGAATTTTATGTTTTTGTATTGTTCACTATTGCATATCTTCAGCATGTTATGTTATGATTTTGTTAGTGATATATAACCATATCTTACATCTTATAGTGTGTTGTGTTGTTGGTACCAGCATGTTTCACAGTCTTTTTTCCTACATTCTGTGGGAAAATTTCACCTGTAATTTGTGATATGGGAGATCCCATAGTGACTTGGATCTGTAAAATGTAATTACAGTAAAACCTATATTCTGTGGGCCAAAGAGGGAAGGGTTGCCTCTCTCAGGCAGCAGTCAGTAAGATTGAGGTGAAAAGCAGTCCGAGAAGAGTCTCTCCCTGGACGGCTTAATCTGAAGAGGAAGGCAATGCTGTCTTCCAAAGTGTTAGGAACTACTTACCAGTGAGTGTGGCACATCCCAGATGACTTGAATCCTCTTGTAAGTTATTTAATTAAGTATAGTGAGTCCTTATATTGCTGTATATGCATATGGTGTGTCAATATGTTAGTTGCGGAGGACAGTGTGAAGGCTGTTTGTTATTACAAGGAGGTACACAAATTGACAGTCAGTATAATAGTTGCAGGTTGTTTGTACATTTTTATCAGTTTGTGAAATGTTGGGTATTCTGGGTCTGTGTCTTGAAATTTCCAGGGTTGGCCCTGAGGGATTGTAATTTTGGCATGTTGTGTTGCCCCACACTTTACGTACATGTTTTGTCTGCACAACTGTCTTATTCCTTAGTGCTTACAAAATTAATGTGTTCTTAATGCTGCATTTTAAAGTTGTTTTTTCTGTGTGTTTCAGACCAATATATGCGTTTATTACAAACAACAAAGTGCTGGATATCATGTGCATATAACAGTACAGATGTCACATAAACCCCCTGAAGATGGCATACTCATGCTTATACATGTCAGAGTAATGTCTGTACTGTTATATGTGTATGATATTGTGCATTTAAATAGTTGTAATAAATGAATATATTATGCTGCATGTTTACTTCAAGTCATCTTGAGGCACATTTTGTAAAAATTAAACATTCAATATGTTAAAATAAATTGTGTTCTCTGTTTCTAAGTAGAATTAGTCATTCTTACTTATTAAAGTTAGTTTTGTACTACATGGAAGTGTTAGCTATGATTGCATAGAATGTTATGATGTGAACTTGATGTTCGTGGATCTGTGCATCATAGGACAATTCATACAGAAAAATCCAACAAGAAGCAGCAGTGTATCAAAATTTATTATTCCATATTTATATGAAGTTCAACATGTTTGGGGCAACAAACCGCCCATCATCAGGAGCCTAAAACTGCACTAGCAGCCTCTGGTTTTGCATACGTGGAAGGTTGTTGGATGTATGGTTGCTGGACGCTGTCAGTGTCCAGCAACCACACGTCCAGCAACCTTCCACGTATGTAAAACCAGAGGCTGCTAGTGCAGTTTTAGGCTCCTGATGATGGGCGGTTTGTCGCCCGAAACATGTTGAGCTTCATATAAATATGAAGTAATAAATTTTGATACATTGTTGCATCTTGTTGGATTTTTCTGTATGAATTGTGATGTGAGTCAGTTTCTTCATTCTCTGACCCCGTGTTTAAATGATTAGTTTCTTATTCCTGAAATGATGATATATATATGATATGATATATATTTATTAACTGCAGTTGGGTTGTCACCCGGTGGCAGTACACATTTACACACAAACAATACATAGAACAACACAAATAACAACCGAACAACACAAATACAAACTAATGTGGAAGAGTGCGGGCCGTGCCCCATCTTTGCGAGTTTTACCCTGGCATTTGCCTTACAACTGAGGAAAAAGCATGGAAAAACCTCAGTCAGGTTAAGAAAAACCTAAATGTACAGAATAGCATTATGGTTCCATATGCTGTTATTTATTGTGGGAAAGTATATCATGTAAACACATTATATTGGTGTCTGTATTTATTGTCTGTGCGAACACAACATTTAGAACACTGTACATTCAAATTGTCATCTACTATATGTTTCGGCCATTTTTGGCCATCACTGGCTAGATTTTAGAACAACATATGAGGTTATTATAAAATGTGCCTGATGATGGCCACAAATGGCCACAACATGTAGCAGATGACAATTGAATATACAGTGTTCTAAAAGTTTTGTTTGCACTGACAATAAATACAGACATTGATTAAGAAACACAATGGGATGCCAGTACCATATTTTACATTTTATTGCTTGCTATGTTTTAATGCTCCTGATGTTCAGGGCCATCCACTAAATTTCCTTGTTAATTATTAATCTCGAGGTTTTAATTTTTCCTTGTAGTCTGGAAATATAAAGGTAATGAATTAATTCAAAATTTACTAATGATTTTATCTAAATCCAGACAAGCACAGTAGACAATATTGTTTTCTTGGATTTTTATTTTATTCAAATTTTGGTATTTGTTGGATATTTCTACTTCCAACCCATCATGAACATCTTTTTCTATTATTGGCTGAGTTATACCTAAGGATTTTTTTTATCAGGATATTGGGATGTATACCTTTTGTAGCCAATATAACTAATTAGTGTTAAGGTTTTTGTGTTAATTTCATGAATTGTGGCAGTAATTTGGAATCAATAGCAGTATATTCATACCATATTTTTTAATTATTTCTTTTTACTCGTATTTTTTGGCATGTTTGTATGCTGGTTTATCAGTATTAATAATGACCAGTCTACGATGTGCATCATTTTTAAGGTGCTAATTATCCATCAAAACACAACTTATATCTTGTGTCTGGTCGGATAATGAGCACTCTATTGAGAAATACACAACAGGATGATGTCACCCAAGATTGCATCATCGTTGTTTAATTTAACCTTCGTCTTTAAGTGTCAGTGCCTGTGGATTGATTTGTGTAATTTATTTCTTCTGCTGGCTATTATATATTGCCATGGTTTTAAAACTATTGTGAATTTGTGTGTGCCTTGTTGGTTCCTTTTGAGGCTGTCAGTGTTATTATATAATATGAAATTATAAATTTCACCCTGCCACATATATCATATTTAAGGTTGTTGATGTATTGTCGTTATCTGCGTCACATAATATTAACAAATAATTGATTTGTTGTATAGGCTGTAATATACAAATATCTAAATGAACTTATTACTTTACACATAGTTATTTGAAAGTTTGTACTGGAGCAGGCAGCAGTAATAATTATCATTTTGTTGTAAAATATCCTTAAAATCCCTTCCCAGTACCCAGTATATATGAAGCCTAAGTTAACTGTTCTGGAATTTTGTGTGATTGTAACCTAAAATGCCAACATCACTTAGGTAAATAATTTTTAATGTATAATGACTGGTTGTGTGAAGGTGGCCGTAATAGCGGAATGTGGTACTGTCCCAGAAATGGTATGAAAATATCTGGTCTTTGCATAATTGTTTTGTACTGATATATTCAAACATTAAACGTGGTCTGTGTATGTATATATTGCTTGTAATTTCCTGGTTAGTCACTGGCTGTGGTGTGTAACATTGTTGGCAGGAGGAGTCACAGTTCATGCAAATATAGGTCATGTCAAATTTTAGAGCTATTATCTGTCCCAGTTACTTGTAGCTAATGTATTGTATTGTATCAGATTGAGAAATGTTTCAGCATCATCAGAGTTTATGCAGCTAGATTTGGACCCAAATTTCTTGTAAGAACGCCTTTCGAGAATTGAGAGCATGTGGACATGGCAACACGTGTGGCGTTGTGACACAGAGTCGCAAAGTCAAAACACATTCTGTATTCATATTTTGCAGAAAATTGAGTTCTGTATAGAGGGGTCATTCTGTATGCGGGGGTTGTACTGTATTTGAGTAAAAGTGTTATTTTTTTCATATGAATACTATGATATTCTGTTTTGGTGCTTCAGTAGTCTGTGCATTGTAAAGACATACTTCAAGACTTGCACCTTTCAATATTCTTGAAATATTTTACGTAAAAATCTGACTATTGCACTATATATGTTAACACCATTTCATTCGCATTATTACACTCCTACATGTTCCAGCCCTCAAGAGACCATCCTGCGGGAGTACCGATACACTTTGTGAGCAGGGTTAACAAAATATTTGTCCAGATGTGTATATATATCAGATTAAAGATCAGTGTGTTGTGTGTTGAATTTGACAATGTTGATCTTTAATCTGATATTTACATCTGGACACATTTTGTTGACTGCTCACAAAATGTTTCAGTACTCCCTCAGGATGGCCTCTTGAGGGCTGAAACACGTAGGAATGTAATAATGTGAATAAAGTGGTGTTAACATATATAGTGCATTTGTCAGATTTTTATGCCAAATAGTGTCAGCAAGGCATAGATATGGGCAAGATAATATTCTTGAAATCTTTTATGTGGTTTATGTATACATGATAATGATTTTTGTATCATAGCTCAAAAGAGCATTTTGCTGTCATTCTTGGCCTGGATTTTGTTACAATTAACTTCAGGTATTCAGACTTAGTGTGATGAGCAGTATGTAAGATTCATTCCTTGCTAATAAGAGCAATGGACGTATAATCAAAACTGCTAAGCAGCCATGCTTATTTAGTTGTTTGATTTTGTATTGATCATTTGTATAATGAAATGTTTGTTAAGGTACCTTTTTTGTACATGATAAGGGGTTTGTTGTAATTTATTCTGGTAGGAAACTGTAAAGTAATTGCTTGAATTGTCAAGAGATTACCATGTCTTGGGAAGTTTCTGTTGATTTGTAATATGACACACCATAGCACAGAGGGCAGAGACATAGAGGTGGTATGGACAGGGTTAACTGTCAGCTGTATTGATGAAAGTGTTGGTACCAAATGATAGGTGGAGAGAATTACAAAAAACAGAGAAACAGTATTTTTTTTAAAACTGAGTTTCATTTCTTAGACAAGGCAAATTTCTTGGAAGTCCTCTATGCTATGGGAATGTATCAGACTTCAGTGCACCATTGTTGGGGGCCCTGAGCTGAGAGTATGTTTCAATTATCAGGTTGCCTAGAATATTCTCCTGTTTTGTGGCCATTAATATCTTTGTACCCCCTTTGATTTTTTTAAAGTCTTATTTTTAATGCTGTCAATTGCTGGGCCTCCAGTGATTCATGACTGAATGAGTGTAAGGAATTGGTTGAATCGTATGGACAGGAGAAAACTGCGGTACTTGGAGAGAGACCAGTCCTACTGCCTCTTTGGGTAACACAAATCCTACATGGACTGGCCTGAGACTGAACCCAGACCTCCATGGTGGGGAGCTGGTGACAACTACCTAAGCTGTAGCCTCTACCACCCCCCACATATCCTGTGGTACATTTTTGTTTCCCTAAACATGTATGAAATATTGTTAGACAGTAAAATCAATAGAGAGTGGGTCTTAGATTAAACAGAAACCTCTGTATAAGAAAATATTTATGGATCCAGAATATGTATACTGTTGAAACGTATACAATATAAGCTCTTCAGTTAGCAGGTAACTGACATTCTGCCATGCATATTTCCAGTGATTTATTTTTGTAGTGTAAATAGCATCTGATAGTTATTACGACACAGCACAATCTGTTATGTAGAGGCCTGATTATCTTCACCACTTTTAATAGAACTTGTATTTTGCATCTGTATAGGTCCATTTTCCCCTCTAATGTCAGTGGTGATGCTGATAATTCTTCATGTTGTATAACAATGATGGCATTGATTTGAACATCTTATGCTATGAATTTGTGTATATAATGTGTGTTAAACAGTAATTAAATATGTATATAGTGTAAATTTAGTGTCTTTCTGGCTGGTCTATCTTATAGTGACTAGCAATTTAATGAATAAAAAGTATGGCAATATTAAAAAGTTTTATCGGGGTTTTTTAATGCTTGGTTACGTTGTACTCTCAAACCTTGATACAGATGTGAGTATGAACTGATGTTTCATAAATTTGACGTTTGTAGGACCGTGCATCATAATATATTTCTATAGTAAAACCAACCAGATGCACAGCATCTCAAATTTATTTTATTTGGAACAACACTCTACATGTTTCGGACTGTCTCTCCGTCCATCATCAGGAGTCTAAGACTGTACATACAGCATCATACCATACAGGTTCTGTGGCTGCTTGCTAGTAAGCAGCCACAGAACATGTATGACATACATGAAACCGTATGTACAGTCTTAGACTCCTGATGATGGACGGAGAGATGGCTCAAAACATGTAGGGTGTTGTTCCAAAATAAAATAAATTTGAGATGTGCGTCTGGTTGGTTTTACTGTAGAAATAATGTTTAATTTTTTACACTAATATAAGGTATAATTTTGATGGAATTTATCCTGTTATGCTGTGGCAAACTAGTAGCAATTTATATATTACCATCAAACACAACAAAGTTACTAGATCCAACAATGGATGCTAAACATGTATGAATTGTTAAATCTGTTTGGATTTCTTGTGTTTGATGGTAATATATAACTACTAGAAGGTATTATATTTTCATGTATAAAACTGATATAAAAGAGTACTTGTTAAAGATCTGAAGTTACCATCAAGAAATAAGATGTGCAGGCAAAATTTGGTTTAAAAATGTCACCCATATGGAATGGGCGATACTAACACGTAGAGTGGAAACACATGATATGATGCTAGGAATGAGTTCAAGTTGCTGAGGATAGTGGAAGCTTTTGTGAATACAGTGATGGATGACAAGTGAAAGAATTATTTTTGAAGCTGGAAATACAAGTCTTGATACTTTTTGCCAGCTGATTGTTGGCTCTGAATGTGGGAAGTTTCTGCCATCGTACTACTACTTGTGACATTCCAAAACTCAGCAGTTTTAAAAACTTCATGGGCATGCATAGTTTATTGTATTTACTATCCGTTCCCTGTTCTGGGACCCTCCCAGCCTCTTAATGAGTACAGCCTCCCTTCCCCCCCGAGCGGTTGAAGTCGTTGGGGCACGATGCTCACCCTTCACCTCGATCTAGCGCCGAGGTTAAGATGATGGAAGGTTAACTCTCCTCCATGTGTATACCTTCACAGCGTTGACAGGAACAACTTTACCAGACCTTTACCGCCTTTCGCTGTAGGTGGTGGCGGATCTGTGGTGGCGGACGAACGAAACCATATCGATTACTTGAGGTAAAAATGTACTGTGGAGATACATATGTTTTTGTCAAATTGGTATCATTGTACGCTGAACAGTTGACGATCAGCAGCTGCGATTACTGGTTTGACGTGTCGTGTATTGCGTTTGGTTGGGTGCGTGTAACAAATTTGTATGGGATTTGCCTGTTTTTTATTTTAGCTGTGTGAAGTTGCTTTTGGATAATGTTAACAAAATTTGAAACGAAGTCGGCCCGAGTGAAGGGACTTTCATTTCATCCTAAACGCCCATGGGTTCTTGCCAGGTATGTCGGTTGTCGATGCAGATGTAAATTATGAAAATGCAATTAGTATTTTGACGGTTGTTTTAACGACCATTACTGAGGTCCCATAATATATGTGCACATCCTCGCATATTCAAGGTTTTGTCACTAGATGACTGTATGAAGAATACTTTGTGCGGTGTTAGCATATGAAACTATGTATAAGCAATTACAAGATTCGGATACTGTTAATCCGGAGCAAAAAATGTATCTTTTGCTGCATTCTGTTCGAAGTAGAATATAATATCACTAATGAGTATCAAAGTGATATAGCTGTAAATATTTCCTTGGAAGTTCGGTACCCACTTCAGTTGAATGTGTTTTGGTACTGACAGGCAGTCACGTGAATATTGCAGTCAGGTGGTTGGGACTGCCGCTTTGTGCTTGGGTGATGATATGTTTGGCTGTCAGTCTAGTGGCTAATTGTGTTGATGGGTGTTTGGTGGTTATCAATCCTGCTTTGCAAATGCTGTCAGAATACCTCAATATGACTACTGTCATCCACATTCATGTGAAGTTATTCATAATACGTCATCTCAGTCGGCGTTGTAATGTATGGAGCTGAGAAGGTGTTCGGGAAACCCACATTTGGCAGTCAATTAGTGTCAGCATATTTATTTAAAATTTACAATGCAAACTTTTCATAATTGTATTTTTTAAATTGTTACTAATCATGAAGTAAATTGGCCCCAGATTACATTCATGATCACGAAAGGGTATAAGCCATTTTATTCATGGGTTTTGGTCACTCCAGCACATCCTTTTCTCACCTAAGTTTTTTTTTTTTCTGCCGGTTGGACTGCTCATTCAGTGACTCTGACAATGTGTGTGTTGTCCATTGTTAATAAATGTTGTACTTTCTGTGGTTCTTCTCTGTTGCATAATGCTCTGACCTACCAAAATGCCACTGAACAACCTCCTTGTTGACAAATAATTTAACAATTTTTTATTACTAGTTATCTTTCTAATCATCAATTTGACACTACTCATGTAGATTTTGAGTAACAAATTAATTTTCCATAGCTATGTCACCAATGTATCGTAGGGTAAGATGAGTGATGAGGTCACTATTGGAGGCTTCTCATCAAGCCTGCTGTTATACTATTACTCCATCAGTAAGGGCTGCCTACTCTGCCTATTCCAGCATACCACAGTACATCCTCTTTTGTCAGGATTGGTCACTGTGGTCTTCAACCATAATGTTGGGTTAGGTTAACTGTTACCACACTGAGAGAGGATGTCTCTTTTTCTTCTACCACCTCTCCTGAGTTTGTTTTTTCTGTTGCAGTTAGCTGGTAAGGTAACCCTGGGCAGGGGTTTATGTTGCACCCAGTGAAAATGGGTTTCTTTTAGAAGTTAGTCACTAATAAATTAGTACCAGCCCCAGCAACTAGGATACATCTATATTTCAGAGTTTGATAATAGGTGATACATTTTTCATTTCGTAGTGTTGTCTACATAAAGGTGTGTGTGTGTGTGTGTGTTTCACTTAGCTGTGAGTGTGTAACATACCAGCATTATAAAAGGTAAAGTGCACCCTTGTACAGGCACTGAGGCTGTGTACTGGCTTTACAGCCCATAGGGGGGGTAGAGGTATAGCTCTACCAATTCATGACCATGGCATTAGAAGGGGTGAGGGGTCAGTGTCACACCCCAGCCACTCTTTACCCCCGGGAAAGACCCGGTACCCATTGTACAGAAGGCTGGGAGGGTCCCAGGACCGGTCTGGACAGGTGTGGAAAATCTCGTCCCCATCGGGATTCAATCCCTGGACTATCCAACCTGTAGCTCAGTCACTATACTGACTGAGCTACCCGGCCCACACCAGCATTATAAAGGAACAAAAATTATTGTCAAAATGTAATTTTTAGATATTTAATTGTTATATAATTTTATAACCATTGATTACTGGCTTGGTTTGAATATATGAAGAATTCAGATTGGAAGGTTTGTGTCCTCTGGGATGTTACATTGTAGTGACTGGTGAGTAGTTAACTGATGTTTCAAAGGAGCTGATCTTGTGAGGTTTGAGGTTTTCCCAGCAGTGTTGATGAAAATTTATGTCTTCTGGGTTGTTACACTGTGTTGACTGGTAAATAATTACTGATGTGGGAAGATCAAAATCAAATAAAAAAGAGGAGAAAATATACTGTATATTAGTATAAAAAAAATTAATATTTTTGTAAAGAAATATTTATTCTTCTAATATAAATACAAAAGTGTCTGGCAACTTCCTGATCAAAATCTGTAAATATATCCTTGAGAACTTGAATATTTGTTCATAAATGAATGATCTGGATGCTCCACTGTGGAAATAGTCATAACACTGTCCATGGAACTACATTCCAGCAGGTGTTCAGGTACAGTTTAGGTTCAAGATAGATCACTGTCTTACATTTACTGCTACATTTTAAGTACAGTGTTTTTTATACCCAATTTGTATGCACAGATTTATTCCTTTCCACCACTGCATTATCTACCTACACAGACACACATCTGATGCCAGTCTGTGAGCAAAAAGTACTGAATGCTTGACGGGTCAGTAAGGATGGGTGCATGTGGCCAGATATGTAAAACCCAGTGGAAATATTGGATGACAGCAGGGGTCTGGAAGGTGTATGGGTTCCAGATGTATTGGGATACAGTCAGAATAATAATAGTTAGGCTTCCAAATGTAATTGTGTTGTGTAATAGCATAAAATATGAACATTACGCAAAGAGTGAATGAAAAAGAGAGGGTGAGGATTCCCCCCCCCCCCCCCCCCC
>Ga0268261_10003962_pt1 | contig 11007 bp, 3 predicted proteins | sample TergutNc150P1_FD_190353 | JGI IMG/M metagenome (GOLD analysis project Ga0268261, IMG submission 190353) | Nasutitermes corniger P1 segment gut microbial community from laboratory colony in Florida, USA - Nc150 P1 (SPAdes) (version 2) | ecosystem: Host-associated > Arthropoda: Insects > Digestive...
GTTAAGTATATATTTATTTAACCTCTTGGTTCTTCTTAACCAACAGAATTCAGAATTCTAGCATAATTTCTGCAAGTACGGATTCTCCAAACGATTATACATTCATATAGAAAGGAACTTTATACACACACAACCATTGTAACTGTTTTAGTACATGATGATTCTGGAAAGAAGGAATAACATACAACAAAACCTTACATCTGTACAATGCACTATGCTTTAAGTAAAATGAATGTGAATTTTTTTTTAAATTCTGGTCAGCAAGCATCAGCATCAGGTGCAACGAAACAGACGGTAATGTTACTGGGGTGTTTAACGAAGTCTTCTTTTTTCCAAGACTGTCAACCATTTTCAGAATCTTTTTTTGATTACTTCTGTCCATATGTCATGATCAGGTGTTTGACACTCAAATCACACATTACACAACTGCACTGTTATTTAAAACTGCAAAGTTGTGGATCCATTTTGGCAAACAAGGACTTCTCAAGAAATACATTTTAAAATAATTAAAATTCATTAATTGTGTTTCCTGGTATGGGTATAATCTTGCATTTCAAGCCACTACAACAGACAAAAATTCAAGAAAAGTGTATTCTTAGAGTGGTGTAAACCCAAATCAAAATTACTGAATTAAAAACATGAAGTACAAAAGCATTATCTTTACTTGCTAATGTGCCAGTAATTTAATTTCTCACTGTAGTGTAGTGACTTTCTGCAGGTGATGACATTTCAACTGTGGCAATGTAAATGCTTTGGTTACCTTAGAAACTACAAATACACATACAAGTTTCCAAACCTGAGTACAAATTCATTTATACTATGCAAATGACTAAATGATACATATGTTAATAACCTTAGGGATAAGTTAAAATAAATACATGTCTCCTAGAGACGAAAGATATTCACACCTATTGTCAATAAGCCAGGATCTTAGAATGTACACATTATCTACTTCTTTTATAGTACAATAAGTTAGGGCAACATTACAGTAAGTGTTGTAGACTAACAACAACCTGTGGGGGGGCCATTCAGAGATTAATTTGCATGAAGCACTTCCATACACAGTATTCAGTGATCACAAGTTATCTGAGGTGTTTGTAGAGATAAAATGGGGACAGACAAGAGAATGGATTCACAAATATTGAGGAAACATGGAAGATTTTTTTTTTACAACAGGAGTCTTTCAGTACATTATCCAACCGGCAATCCATGACTGCCAGCCCATGGCATAATATATCTGGAGACACAGAATTTAGATTTCATTATATGTATGTTACAGTTAGCAACATTTTCTGTACAAAATAGTTTGTAATGTACATTACTACTGTTTCCTTCCCTCTCTTGTGCCTTGTAATGGTGTGACTAGCCAAGGGATAAGCAAATAGATGCAGAGCTGTGTTACAAGTCCTACAGAACTGTTATGTTTGACAAATTACTTTTATGCACTTGTCAGTGCATTTTAATTCTAAATATTTGATCTCAGTGATGATACCTCTTTTTCTTCATATCTCTAAAACACACAATTATTATTATGCTGTAAATAAACAAATAGACTTGCAAGAAAGAATAAAAAATGCTAACAGAACATACTTTATGCTACAAAGATTTTAAAAAAATAAGAACATATCAAAGAAACTAAAATTAAGACTAAAGAACACAACAATAGACAAAACATTAACATATGCATCAGAAACTTGGATACTAACAAAGAGAGAGACAGAAAGCAAATGAACACTTTTAAAAGAAAGTGTATAGAAGAATTTTAGGCCCAGTATATGACAATGAAAAAAAAGGGAGGATATTAACCAATAAAGAAATTTATGCAATGGTTAAAAACCCTACTATAACAGAGACAATAAGGTTAAATAGATTACTTTGGTTTGGGCATGTACAGAGAATGGAAGAAAACAGAATTCCCAAAAGAGTATTATATATGACCTTGGGAACAACAAGATTGAGAGGTAGACCAAGAAATAGATGGCAAAATGAAGTGAGGGAGGATGGAAGAATAGTTGATGGAAAAGGGTGGCAGGAAAAAGTACATAACAGAGACAAATGGAAGAAGCTCCTGAGAACAGCAAGGAATTGTCGCATTCTGCACATGCCAATGGAATGAATGAATGAAATAAACATTTACAATCATGCAGTTTTGCACTTCATTTATCATCAAGTGTTTAACAATAGAAAACGTTAAACATTATGTTGTTTTATACTTATATGATAAACAAACAAATGCACATTTATAAATATGTTCAATCACACATTATTTTTCCCAATCAACATGTTTCAGTCACTTCCTTGACCACCATCAGGGTGTCTGGTAACAAGAATACAATCAAAATACAAATACTTCTACAGAAATGTATGATAAAATCACTTGATTTTCTGCAGCATTCCATATGGTTTTAAGATATCAAATTATATTGTCACTGAAATACAGTAAGATAGGGCGTGTTTATGTTGTTTGTTGGATACATATAGTCACTTAACACCCTGGCAGAGTACAAGAGAAGGGTTTGCTCGTGACCACCTGCGATTGCTTCCACCGTACGCAACTTCACTTATTCAAACGGGACGAGAATCAACTGTGTACATCAAACAAAAAACGTAAATACACCCTATTTTACTGTATTTTAATGACAGTATAATTTGATATCTTATAACCACAAGGAATGCCACAGAAAAATCATGAGGTTTTATCACACATTTCTGCACAGTTACTTATATAATGATTATATTCTTGTTGTTGGATGCCCTGATGATGGTCACCAGACTGACTAAAATACGCTGGTGAATAATAATAATAATAATAATAATAATAATAATATGTGATTGGACATATTTATAAATGTGCTGTGTTGGTTATCATATGAGTATAAAATATTCTTCAATGCAGAGATATGGAATACATAAGTTCATTATATGCTTGACAATGTCCACAAATTTATGCTAATGTCAGCACCCTACAGAAATGTATGTAAGTAGCCATCTTTAGATGTGCTAGTAAAGTTACATTTTGAGGCCACTTCAGACCATCCCATTAATTATGCCAACGAGAATGGCAGCCATCACAGGAGCTTTATCGCATATGAAGCCTTCATCAGCCAGGAATTTGGAGGCCATTTTTCTCCTACAGTTCAACTTGCTTAAGGGTCTTGAGGGCTAACGTCCAACTTATAAGCAGGCCTTGCACCTTCTGAAAATACCTATTTCATGAAATATTTCATGGAATTCAGTAGAGCTCATCTTCAAATATTGGCAAGTTCTCTTCTGAATACTCTCTACCTTTTCTTGCAATGAACTAACATTGTTCACACAAACTGTATGTTTGAGTGCACCCCACAAATAATACTTGCACGTATTCAAATATGGAGATGTAGAAGGCCACAGCTTCAAGAAGTTTGCTGTGTGGGCCATGGCATATTTCTGCATGAAGCAGTGGTACATCCTGTCTTCCTCTCTAGATTCTTTCAAAAATAGTGCCAAATTAACCACATTTAGCAGTAGGAATTGGTTTATTTGAAAAACACAGGTCCTATGATTCTGGCCACACTTGCTGCACACCAGACAGCACAGAAGCTGCTGTGTGAAATTTTTCCATTGTTCTCCATACTGTTTTTTTATATGGCACTGTTGATATAGATTTTTTATACACTTCCAGTGACATTGTGTCCATGATACATAACTCAGCTAAAATACTGCAAATGAACACTCTGCTCAACATTAAATAATTACTCACATGCAGTGGCTGTATGAGACATGACATGTGACTGGGTGACTCACATTTGAGTGCTGATAGGCTTTTCCTCAGCAGGCTCATTTGGCTAAATAAGCACATATTTCACTGTGCTATGGGACATGGTTAGTGGGCTGCTCTATATTTTAAATTTATAATGTGAGATAAACAGGGTACCTGTGAAAATGTAATTCTGTTTTATCAGTTCATAAATCAGAACCCAATGGGAGCCTCTGCTTAGCAGATGACTGGCAATATAAGAGACAACTGCTGTTAACATATTCATCTCCAGATATTTTGACATTTGCCAGCCTACATGAATTAGTCTGCTGCTTTCTAGAAATAAACACTGCAATGGATATTCTTTAAAATAAAATGACATGAAATATGTGAATGATATTTTGTTCAGACTTCCAGTTTTCATAAGCATGGTAGTTGTGAAAGAGTCTAATGTTTTTAGAGAAATCTGCTCTTGCTAGCTGCCATAATACACAGGAAGCACATTTTTTCCCTACATCTTTTTTTCATCTTACTGAATTTATTCAGATTCACTTTTGCTGGTCATGATGCACAGCACGTTACCACGCTATAGAACTACAACCTACATACATGTGTCAAGAAATAAAAGAACTAAGTTTTAAATTGTAGCTAATATGAAGTTATAGCTTCTCAGTGTGGCCACTAGTATCCTAACAATCCATTTTTACAACCTCCAGCACATAACATTCCATTGAATTTCTGAACATGACTCAAAAGAGTTCTCATGCAGTCATTGAAATCCATAAAGTTTTCTCTTCAGTGCACCTAATGGTTCAAGTCACGCTGCCTAGCGAAATCTACGTTACAAGATCTGTCAAGGCAGTACCCATCGTATGAAAAAACATAGTTACTTACAATGGGGGGGGGATAACTTTTTGCAAACATCTGGACCCAAACACACGAACATTTAAAAATATTTAAAAATAAGCGTAATATATACAAAATTCATAAATGACTGGGCTGCAGTTATACAGTTCTGTCAGATGTGCTTCACCTGATCTCAAACCATAATAACATGGTGACACATATACACATTTGTATATGACTGTCAGGAATTCTTTCTGTGAGACAATGTCAATGTACTCCTGTCACTGGAAACAGCCTGGAGGGAATACAAGCGTGTGAGCACACATGGTATGCCACACTGCTGGAAGCACATGGAAGGGCCTCCACATTAGGAATTTTTCCTGTTGATTTTTAATCAAGTCATAATATAAATTTCTGTTCAACCTGTGATGTTAGACAAGTCAACACTCCAAATGGCATCTATGTTTCTGCATTGTCTGTCCCTTATTTATCACAACCAACTTAACAGTTCTTCCATTTCTTTGTATTGTAAATGGATATATGATTTTCCTGTCCTCAGTTTACAACACCATAAAGTTGGCATTGCCATTTAAAATATTATACAACCTCATCTGAGTTCATTAATACAGTATCTTGAAGGCAAGGATGCTCTGGTTTCTTCTACCCTACTGTGCAACAGTGTTAGATATCTGATCAGAAGAAAATGAAGGTAAACAAACATGTGATACATATGAAATATGATACAAAGAATTAAAACATTGTATATACAAAGAAGTCAGAAAACAGGTAAATGTAGAACAGCAATAGAACAGATGCACTGTTTCAGAGCCATGACTCGGTACAGAGTGCTTGACTGTTAGCAGTAGGCCAAATATACAAGAAGAATTCAGAGTGACCTCTATCAGCGTAAGAATAAGGTAATATCAAGACTTTGCAGTGCTGAGGAAGATAGAAAGATGTGTATCCTAAGAATATTGTATATCACCCCTAGGGAAGGAGGGACCCCGTACGTACATGGATGTGTTGGCAGGACATATCATGTCATTTTAGAATGAAATAATTTTTATCACTTTCTGTAATTGCATTTTGAAGGTTCTTGGTATAAAACTGTAAATTGTGGGGCCAGAGCAAGCTAAACAGCCTAGTCAATGTTAATGAGACAAACATGTAAGAATCATTTAGTAATCTGAGGCAACAATATATGAAGAAGAATGAGGAACATTTTGTCATTGGATAAACCACTCCACTGGATGATGATGCTGATGATAAATTTACATGTAAAAAATAATGGTTCAGTTTTCATTATAATGCACTGTGTAATCCAGGTAATTATTATGGCTGAAAATAGAGTAAACTGTGTTTTAAAATAACAATATCAGTGACTGACAAAGGTCCAAAAACTATCAGCAGTAATAATAACAGTGAAGTCTGTGTTCATTTTTTTTTGCATTAAGATTTTGCCTGTGAAACTTAACAGTAACCAGAGCATCTTCAACTTAAAACCCTCAGACGAGGAAGTACAATTTGCTACAGGGATATGTATTACAGGACTATAGCACTCTATAAGATATGAGTAATGAATGTTAGCTACAATATACATTATTATTATTATTGTTGTTGTTCTTATTATTATTATTATTATTACTATTACTATAAAATCACATGATTACAGTACTTCTCAATTAAAGCTTAATTAGATACATTTTACACTGAAAATGAACCTAACTGTATAAATATTATCTTCACTGGGTTTTTAAATAGGCATATGGAACTGATGTACTTCATATTGTATGACATCAAATTCCCACAATATCAGGTGTAACACTCTCCTGTATGACAATTTTATTCATACACAAGTCACAGAACATTTTTGCCCTAAATAACTACATGCCAGAGAGATCTTGAGAAGTTGATAGTCACCTCTTTAAGAAATTACCTGCCTTTTATGCAACCTGAAGGTTCACTACTGTGTTCCAAATAGCCTGTCACTGTTCCCTGTCTGAAGCCAAACAAAGCCAGTCCACACCTTTCTCTATCATATTCCTCTGAAATTCATTTTAGTACAGAATAACCTGATGTAATGACTACAGGCTGCAACACATTAGTGTGTTTCAGTGAGCCTTCTTTTATTCATGGTCATGTTAAGGACAGCAATGTAGGCAGCTATACTTCTGCTCTCTCATACACATCCTGGCATGCACAGGTACAAACATACCTCTGTATGTAGAAACATCTAATGTAACAAGTACTTCTCTTATTTCTGGATGCATGTAAAGGTACATTTGGTCATACCAGTGCAATTCGTAACACATAACAGGAAATAAAAACACTGAATATATTACCATATTTTTCTTATGAGAGTGTGATGTGGTGTGGTTATACAAGTCACCATCTTGAAGGATGGGCTCTGGCCGCTTCCACCCCTAAGGAAACAGGAGGTGAGGATATGGTCCTCATTCAGCTGGCTCACAATAGGGTCCATGTTTTTGTGAACATGATATTGAATTCTGGGTTCTATAAAAGGCAGAGAATTTGTTGAATAATTAAAGGACTATCAGTTCCTTATAAAGCACTCTACTCCATGGAGTTAGTTAGCCCTGGGGTCAGAAATACCCCAAGCAAGACACAAGAGTAAAAGAAACTAATGTTTATAAGTAACTTGCTGGAGTCACTAAACACAACAGACATTTAAAGATAATATAGACAATTCTCAGTTAGCTGCATGAGTTTGCTGTGATCTACAAATCGCCTGGAGTCAATTATCAGTATTCTTACATTTAAATGGCACTACTAGTATTAAAATTTCACAAACTTAACTTCTGTTGCTAATATATTTCTGTGAATCAGGGTTTTACACTTCTGTCTTATTGACATGAAGCACTTACGCAAATGTAACACTTCAGTGTGTCCACTTTTGCCATTCATGCATGCAATAAATGGATGTACCTTGTACAATAAATACTACAAAATCAATATCACACAAGAATGTCTCTGGTAAATGGCCGTGGACAATGGAGAGTATTTTTCTTAACAAATTTGAATTTTAATTTACATTTCATTTCTGGGCTCAACAAATCCAAGGCACCAGGTCACCATGTTGCCAGATGTTTTCACTGGATCATCTAGTATTTTATGGTGTACTGTGTTACAGATTTCATAAATTCATGTAAACTGTAAGCTCAGAGTACAGTGTTGTTGTGTATGTTTGGTAATGAATCATGAACCTTGGGGATCCAAAAGCAGGGAATTTCTTGACACACTGTGTGATAATCAGCTTCTCAAGAAGAATTCTGCTCCAATTAGTTAAGTATATTGGCAGCTTTTGTGTATCTGTGCATGCCATTACGTGGTTTCATTACAGCAGTGGTTAATAAACGTCTACATACACACACACACACACACACACACAAAACCAATTTTATTGTCCATTACCAATACAACATTAATATGATTTGCAAGTGATGATACTGCAGTGGTAAATGATGATAAAATTGGTTGCACAAATAGATGGTTACCAATGTTTTATTTATTATAAGTGCAATTCTGTCATGTAGAATTCAGCATGTAGAGGGCAAGACTAGAAACCTCCCTGTTGAAACTATGTCATCACTAGGCACTAATGTTTACAATACTGTGAGCGGAATAACTGTGTTATTGGAAAGCGAATACAGCCAATCTGAACGTGCATTAGAGAGGCTTTTGTCATGACAGAATATTGTACAGTACCATGCTACAAGCATGTGCTTGAGTTTTCATCAAGAAAGCAAAGCACATTGAACTTTATATCACACTCTCATAAATAGTTAGCACAGAAAACTATTCAATATATATTGTATTACAGTGTGGAACTTCAGTGCAAACAATGTGCATTTTATTAACCTCTAATTACAAACAATTTTTGGCACTGGCACCTCGAACACGGAAAATTTGTTGAGACCTGTTTCAGTACAGTTTAAATAAATCTCTGAATGTTTCCCTGAAATTCATAATTTAAACATTATTGGTATAATGGAGACAGTGAATTTCTAAAACATCTCCTTTACAAAAAGGAAGCATAAAATCAAAAGTTTGTATGAAAATAAACATCCCTATCTACAACACCTGGTAGGTTTTATTACACTATATTGCATATCGTTTCACTCTATTATTGTTTATGCTTTACTTACATTTTCTTAAATAAATTCTAGGTCACAATAAGGTACAAAAGCATCACATATTTAATTCTTGCTTACAATATGATTAAAAAATTAATCTTTTTCTCAATGTTACCTCTAGTGGCAGTGATAATAGCTGCTTTTCAGACCCTTTCAATCACTACTCACCTTACTGGATACACATTGGCTGTCATGGTTTCTGTGAAGTAGTGCTGTGCTTTCCCTGCGACTTCCTTTGACTCTTTGCTTCAATCCTTTCTTGTAGCTTCTGAATCAGCTCATTCAGTTCAGCCTGTGGTCAATTAAAAAAATTACAGCTTCAGATTGTCATTCTCACAACACTGCTGATGATGGCTCCAGTTTTTTAAGGCCCTTATGCCATACCAGCTGGCAGTGCCTCCACCTCCAGGTCCAAGCAGTCCGTCTACTACATGACCCTGACAATGGAGGCACTACGTTCCTCAACAGTGGTGGCTGTTTATGAGCAGACATAGTACAACATACCAGAAGATGTGATTCTTTGAATCACAACTCACTTACTAAATAAGAACTCTGATCTAAAGCCTCAACACTGTTACAACCAAAGTCTGCCACTCGACATGATCCTGAGCCAGTTCCATCCACTTTGTCCTTTCATAACTGCTCTCCCTAAAATTAATCTTAATGTCATCCTCCCATACTGTTCTCAGTTTCTGAGTAGAATTTCCCACCTGAGCTGAAAAAAAAACTTAGTCCATTGTTGTCCCCATAACATAACTATCCAAACAATATTAGGTGACCTGTATATGAACAACAAACTTTGTTGCTTTATAATCAATATCCTAGACTACCAACTTACTTCATCCCTGTTAAGTACAACTAATTGCCTGAGCATTTTGTTCTTCCTATTAGATTACTCTAAAAATTATATCATTTTCATACTTTTTTCACTAATCCAAGTAGAGCTGCATGATATTCTTACTTTTTAAACAGTTTTGTAAAAGGTTAAGGATGTGTCTGTAATGCTATTATGTTCTGCTAAGTGGCACAAAAATCAGTGATCTGTTGTCTTTAGGATCAATGCCCAAAGTTGAATCAGATGATGAATGGATAACTCCTGTAGTTCAGTAATACAATTAAAAAGAATACCCTCTTTTACATCCCATGTATGTCATACAATGGTGATGAAAGTTTTCAGAGTTTACGTTGACAGAAACTTAGGAGTTGAAGAAAACTGGACAAAACATGTATTTTATTACAGAGTTATTTGATATTCTTTCAGTAGCATATGTTCACTGATCAGGCTGGTATAATGGTAACACACTATAGGGAGGCACTTAGTTAAAGACTTGGCTAGCACACTGCATTATGTTTCTTATGCAGTTTTCTCAGTTCTTTCATGGAAATCCTGCAACAGTACCCCAATCAGGGCAAAACATTTCCTTCCAAATCCATCCAATTCATCATCCATTAACTATCCTATCCCTTGATGCTGTATAGCAGGGATGACTAGCCAGACAAGCTTCCAGAGCCACACATTAGAAGGCAACTTAGGCAAGGGGCATTTTTTAATCAAATATATTTTCCTCAACTGAGCACTTTTTATTTCTGTTCATCCAACTACAACAGGTTAATTTCAGTTAGTTATGTCTCTTTTTTTCTTTAGAAAATCTTTTAAAATGCCATTCATGGTCAGTCTCATGCATATGCAAGCTACCTGAATATTATTTTTCACAGTTAAATTGTGCCAGTGGCACCACTGACATGCGTCACCCCTGTGGTATATTGACAAATATACTGACAGGATTACAAAGAGAAACCCTGCCTATGTTAAATGGTGATTTGGTAAGAACATGCAAGAAGTTGTGTCTACACAGCCAGTTTCAGGGCTGAAATTTAAATCTGGGACCTCCTGAACATGAAGCAGATGTGCCAATCTCTATAGTGCAATACATATGGAGGTAACAGTTTCACGATTATCATCAGTGACGTAAAAAAAAGGAGGAAAAATATACAGTCATGCCTATTCAAAGATATAATCACATACTCTTTAGAGATGAATTGAAACAAACCACAGAAGTTAGTCATCAAGTAGGTGTCCACCATAGAGAGAAACCAAAACACATTTCAGACTACATTACCAAGAGTTACCTGATCATATGTGTACATAAGCTTGCAGTATTTGAGATGATGCCTCTTTTTTGTCAGAAGTTCTATTGCGTGAGGAAGACAGTAAACCCCTTCTTCATGGGAGTTAGTTACCTGTGAACATGAAGTAAGTAGAGATGAATA
>Ga0268261_10003963_pt1 | contig 11003 bp, 5 predicted proteins | sample TergutNc150P1_FD_190353 | JGI IMG/M metagenome (GOLD analysis project Ga0268261, IMG submission 190353) | Nasutitermes corniger P1 segment gut microbial community from laboratory colony in Florida, USA - Nc150 P1 (SPAdes) (version 2) | ecosystem: Host-associated > Arthropoda: Insects > Digestive...
ATATATGACATTAGTCACCTAAGGGTTAATAATTTAACCCTTATCCTGCTAACGTGGAGAAAATCGTGAGCTCCTAATAATGCCAGCAAATAGCAGATGGGATTTAATTCGGGCTTTAAAGGGTTAAACGAACGAAAGTAGGAAGTAAAGTACAATATTTTAGCTACAAATTGACATACTTATTTTTCGACATAGTCGCCTTGTCGTTCAATACATTTTTCCCAACGTAAAACAAGTTTACACATGCCGTCAACGAAGAATTCAGGAGTTCTTTGTTTGATCCATGACATCACAGCTTGCTTCACTTCATCATCTGAGGTGAAATGAGTCCCCTTGAGATCCCTCTTGAGGTGAGGAAAGAAATGGAAATCGCTTGGCGCCAAGTCAGGGCTGTAGGGCGGATGGGAGAGAACCTCAAACTTCAGCATCTCCAGAGCATCAATCGTTGCGCGAGTAGTGTGCGGTCTTGCATTGTCATGCAGCAACAAAATCGGCGATGTTGGCCGCCTAACTCGACACACCCTCCGCCGTAGGTTTTTTATTGTTTCAATGAACCGAGCTGAATTGACAGTATTCCCAGCTTCCAAAAATTCTGTCATGTAAACTCTTTGTGAGTGCCAAAAAGCAGTCAAAAGAATCTTGCCGGCAGACGGCACTGTTTTGAATTTTTTCGGGCGAGGAGATGGAGTGTGCCTGTATTGCATGCTCAGTCGTTTTTCTTCAGGGTCAAAATGATGAATCCATGACTCATCCCCAGTAACAATATTCAAAAGAAATTGATCTCCCTCTTCGCGACAGCGCCTCAAAAGTTCTTCACACATTTCAACACGTTTTTGTTTCTTTTTCGGCGTCAACATGCGTGGCACCCATCAAGAACAGACTTTCGTGTAGCCAAGTAAACCAATGATATAGCCCACTCTTTCTTTAGACATTCCTAGCCTACCTGCTATCTGCTTCTGGGTGATACGGCGGTCATGCTTGATCAGTTCATCAACCTGTTTTTGATGCTTGTCGTCTGTCACGGAAACCGGTCTTCCACTGCCAGGTTGGTCAACAATATTGGCATGACCTGGTTCACATTCACGAAATTTAATGGCCCAACGATTTACTGTAGTTCTGTTAACAGCGTTTTCACCATACACAGCCTGTAAACGGCGATGAATTTCAGCTGGCGTTATGTTTTCAGCACTTAAAAATTCAGTCACCGCACGTTGCTTCAATCTCGTTGACATACCACCATAACATGACTCCATGTTAATACGCACTGTTTTAGAACCAGTGTAGAGAAAGGAATGAAACTTTGCACCGCTGTGCAGGAGGGTTGTGGCTACAAGGACACACTGCGTGTGCATCGCTACTTTGCTCCGTTGGCAAAATATTTCACTGTGTGCATTACTTATCAGCCGCCCCTCATAATTAACATGTTTTTGTGTATGTTCAGTCTACTTCCTCCATTTCATCACCAAGTCCTGCTAATGCTACAACACAATTTTCAGAATGAAAATAACTTGTTCCCAAATGGGAAACAAGCTTCGAACAAGTGGCAATACCACGAAGACATTCTACCCACCTAACCTAACAAGTTACCAAACTTCACACTTACTTCATGAAACTACAAACTATGTCTGCAATGTACAAGTAAGGAAAAACAAACCTGGATTCTCTTTACAGAAACAGCTGCTTCTGAGACACGTGCTATTGAGCGAGGAAACTGATCAGTCATGGACTTGTTTGCAATATTCACAAATCCAGTTATCACAAACATCTAGAAAAAATCAAAAAATTATACATACATTTTATTTGACCACTGTATATAAATTATGGCTATAAGAATTATAAACATGAGCCCTGTAATAAGGCAGATGAGAAAGAACAGATCCTACCAACCCAAAAACATCACATTATGTTGCTGGCATATTACAATTCCACACAAGGAGTTAAAAATGGCAGTGAAATATACTTCATGCAATTCATATCAAAGAAGCTATAAGTTAACTTTCAATACTGAATGTCTGAGTTATGAGAGATAACAGTGCAATGCATACATCATGGCAACTGTTGCCCAAAACAGGCTACAATGCCTTGCACTCTTTGCATCTAGAACTGATCGAGTTATTGTTATTGCAATCACGAATGTTAATGCACATACACTAACCTCTAGTATGTCAGTCATGATGTAAAATCTCTGCTATTCCTCTTGCCATATAACAATATTATTGTGCATTCTCCACTTCTAAAGTACAGATTATGGTCCCTGGTTTCAACAGATTACTGTAGAATTCCTTTAATCCAGATGCCAATACTCTGGAAATCCTGATATTCCTGCAGTGGGACAAGGTGTTTAAGTGGTTTACAGCAATGAATTCCAAATGAAAACCCGTATGTGAGCATATGACAATTGAGAAAGCTAAGTCTTTTTATAATGAAATAAAAGTAACTGATAAATGCACATTTTCTGATGGATGGCTGCAAAGTAACAAACAATTGCCTGTAAGAAATTTGGAAAGTATACGTAATGTTTAATAATCTGGAATATGTAATAGTTTGGCACCTGTCCAGTCCTTCCAGTGCCAGATTAAAGGAATTCTACTGCACTGCTTGGCAAAGTTCACAGGGTAATTATGTTCAGGATATCTTTCTTTCTTTGTTGATGCAATAGAGAATTTTTATCCCAAGTGCAAGTACTGCAGTTATGATCACATTCAGATGGAACAAGTCCTGCATTTACCATACAAACAATTCAATCAAAACAGCAAGAGTGACGCTTTTATGACATGGTTTCAGCAACAAATCCATTACGTGCCCTTTGCTGCATAAATCTTTCTCAACACAGACAAAATTTTGCAGTCAAGAGTACTTGATTTGTATACAAGTTTATCTCACCTTCTCAGCTGTGATCTTGTTTCCAAGTAGGACATATGATACAACAGAAATAAATATGACAATCTTTGTTGAAAACTTCCCAAACGATAAGAGCAAACCACGTACAAAGAATCCAGCTCTAACTGTCTGAATTTCACGTCTGTAAGAAAATTATTTTAAATGAGTTAGGCATAAGAATAGTTGACTTCAGTATGTATCAAAACTTACTTATATCTGTTACTTACATCTGAACTGAGTAACTGCATTTAAGCACATTATCACTAAAACATTAAGATAAGGTTCTTCTGCTGGACTAGACAGTGTTTATGTCTTGCCAAGGGTGTGGGTCACTTGTCACAACATGGTGCATTCTAGTGTTGCAAATGGAGGAAATGCCGTTGAGATACCCAGCGTGGCTGCAAATAGAGTGAATACGTAGCTGCACACACCTGACAAGAGATGACCCTCCAGCTTCAGGACTGGAGAGGAGGCTAACAAATCCTCACCATAAAAAGTCACCATGTTAAAAATATTAAAGAGGGCTATAGACTTGTAACTTCAAACATTACGCATCTCTACAGGTACGTTTCTTTTGCAAAACAGGAAGTGTTTTACAAAGCCAGTACTTTATGCTTTTGACTAAAAAAAGGTGACAAATTTTTAGGATAAGAGTATCAACAGTAAATATATATAGAATGTTGCAGAACGTTCCACACATATTATTTACCATATCATACAGCATGATTATGGGAAAGCAACAGCAACTGGAACGAGATTCTTGTGTAGGATAAACAATTTCAAGCAGAGATGACATTAAATGTAACAGCTGGTGCTCCCAAAAAGCAAATTCATAAACTCAAACACTGGTAAAATATCTATAATGAGCAACAAATAAATATAAAATTTGTCCAGACACAGCTCTTGGGAACAAATTCTAATATCCCAAATAAAGACACATAAAATGTCCCAAGTCAAAGGTCAAAATTGAAACATTCTTCCTCCACATTATCAAAGGAATTGCCCAATAAAAATCTGTCCCTACACAAAAGTTTGGTTCTTTATTACAACAATGTGTTACCCTGCACAGCTCTCTCTATAACACAATTTTTGGCCGAAAGTTAACACACCTGTGAATATATCAGTGGATATAACAGTTTCATAAAAAGTGGAAAATTTCTTGCCTGGACACATAGACTATTAGCTGTTGTTAGTTGTACCTGCAATTCTGTTGTGACATTCAACATGATGTCCTAACTCAGCTGAATGCATTCAAATTTTGAATCCCACATAGACAAGTATTCCTAAGATTATACATACTAAATTTCATACCCGTTAACTTACCAGCTCATAAATAAGATCAATAAATTACAGAGACAAGCATGATTGTTCTGCTTCAATGTCAGATTAAAGAAAGACATATTACAAGACTAACTACTTCAGACCTCCTTTCACTCACACATTTCAAAACCTTTTGATGACATTTAAATATTCAAAAAAGGTAATATTACCAGAAGAAGGTCATGGCTGTTTCATGAAGTTGATATTTTGGCCTGTCACTATGCCCATGACTATGTCAGACTTGTTGCTCTATTTGGTATGGTAGAATACCTGCAGTGTCATCATTTGCAGAAGCTGCTACAAGACTGAAAGGAACTTACTTGCGAGCCAGAGAGATAAGATGAGCAAATAGTTTCTCCCAAGCATACATTTTGATAACCTGGATGCCAACTATTATTTCATTCATAAATCTGACGCGCTCATCTGTTCTTCTGGCTGTTCGAAGACGATACGTAGACAGCATCTTTCCAAAATATGCTGATAAAGACAACAAGGTATGATTAACAACTAAATGCAAATACCATCAATACCAGCTGTGTTTGCACAGCACCTCAGCATGAATACTGTTTCCTGAATTAAAGGCAGTATTTGTGTTACAGGAACCTGTGTTCCAACCTTGTAAGTTTGCAGGTTTTAGTTTCTGACTACTATGCAGGATAATGGTCTCCCTATACAACATGCACATCACAAAAACTGAAGTCATAAGACAGACCCTTGTTGTTCAAACTTGCTTTTAAATTCTGCACAGACTTGTCAGATGTTTAATGTTACACATGTCACCCGAAGGAAGAACACAGACTGCTATCTGAATTAAGAGATGGGTGATGAGAGTGAAGCTGTCATGGTGATGAAAGTTCATCCTGTTATCTTCCAGGTTATAGCCAAACAATGCATTGCACATTTATTTACAATAGCTAGCCCTCAGTTACCAGCAGTTCGAAGCCATTTATACACAACAGAATGATAACTAAGTGTAGTACACACATCTCAAGTCCTTGCTGTCCATCATCAAACACACAACAGAGGTCCATTGAAGAAAACTTCAATGAGGGATTAACAGTCATTGCTCCAGAAACCTTTATGGTTTGAGTAGCCTGTGTGCAACCACAAAGGATATAACAGCCTCATTGACTAATTCGTAAAATGCATGGGCACAAAATGAAGTAGTCATAATTTACCATAGGGTACATGGGCACCTAACAACAGTAAACCTTCAACCCAACGTAACCATTTGAGTTCGATGATCTCATTCAAATAAATTCTTCAACCATGAGGGGACATTCTGATACATGAAGGGAGCAGTCTGAGTTCATAACATTCAGGTATCTATCACAGTGAATTATTCTCACAAGAATCTAGAGATAGTTCATCACGAAAATATAAGAAGGACGGGTGTTTACTGAGGTGTGCTTGTTATAAGCTCTGAGGTGTGCTTGTTATAAGCTCAATAGGCAAACAGTTACAGTAACTAATAGATTTACCATCTGATTCCTAAAACAGTTAACTGAACAACAAGATAATGGTAATCAAATAAAAGTTCAGGTGCAACAAAAAAAAAAAAATCAGATTCTGTGAACTCCACCTGTATCTCAAAGAGGTCTCACCTACTATACTGAGCTAGACAGGCACACCAAACATGCAAATGCACATAGGTGGTCAGCAAGTACAAGGTTATGATGCCACGAAGTTTTGTAGGTAGTTTACCAAAGTTTTACAGAAACCTTTGCTTCCATCTTTACAGTAATGACCTGAAAATGGAAGCAACAGTTACTTATAATAACCTACAAAATCTCATGGTGTTAAAACCCAGAACAGCATAATCTTAAGAGAAGGTTGTTCATCTAAAGATTAGGGCTGCATTCTATGAATTTGTGAAACCTACGTCATTCTGAATTTGCCATTGTCCCTTGGAGATACGATGTATGCCAGTCCTTCAGTATGACCTGTTAATGACATTAAAATACTGAAAGAGAACTTCCCACATACGTGGAACACACTATTAAGAAGTTGTATAACTTGTATTCATATACACACAACTTCCAGTTTCATATGATTTTCTGCAAACACACACCTTGTAAAGGAATGACAAGCATGATGGCTCCAACTCCAATAAATGCAGCAAAACCAATTTCACGCCACATTAAGTATGATATAACAAGTGTCTCTAATGGGCCAAACCACAGGTACACAAAAAAATTGGCACTGTGGTCAAATCGGTTCACATCATTGGACATGAGATTTACAGCCTGACCCACAGTTGTTTCCCTCAGAGCTGTCTTACTCAACCGCAATGCCTGAAATACAGAATACTAAATTGAAACAGGATGTATAATATGGCAACCAAAAAAATATACAAAATTTGCAGGTATATGTGTCAGAAATCCCCAATAATTTGAAATCACAAAAAAAAAAAAAAAAAAAGTTTTTAACTCTATGCACTGTACATTTTTATGGCACATTCACAAAATTGTGACAAGCAACTATTAGCTTCATCCTGTCTGCCTGTCCATGTACCTGAATGGAACAACTCGGTTCCCACTTTACAGATTTTCATGAAATTCGATAATTACATATTTTTTGACAATCTATTGAGAAAATACACATTTCATTCAAATCTGACAAGAAAAATGGGTACTTTACATAAAGACCTATGTACATTTATGATAATATCTCACTCCATTCTTCCTTGAATGAGAAATTCTACAGACAAAATTGTACAGAAAATCAAAACACACATTTTTGGTCAACAACTTTATTTTCCCCCCCCAAAAAATTGTGCTGTTTATGAGATATGGAAAAATATGGTACAGCCAGACAGGCCACAGATGACAATACAGCACATGCACATTGCATGCTGGTTATATGAATGTAGCCCATTGTTATGTTTATATGTACACTGCCTTCTTGTCTGTATTTGTATCAACTGTTCTTAACAGCACATGAGAAGAAACATTATGAAAAATGACTTGGTTTCAACTGCAGGACACATATGTCCTATGGAATAGTTATGTTTTTGGCACAAATTAATTATCAGCACTGTTTATGAAATTAATTTTTCAAGGCAGTATGTGGGAAAACTAAGTGCTAGTTTTATTCCCCCATAATGAGCTAACCCTTTAAAATGCATACATTTTACTGCCCAACCATCACTGGTTTTGAAATCTTGTCACAGAACCTTCAGGAATGTAGTGACTTTCAATGCCTTCCTTTGTACTGTCTCTTTTGTACTGGGAAGGCCATTTGTACTATTTTCTAACACAAATTCCACGATACTGTTGTCAATGGTATTGACTTCTTCTGCTTGAGTCCATAAAATTCAATATGGAATGGATCTGCTCCCTTGAGTAATAGTTATTTTTGTTGTTCCCAGCATCATACACGCTATTCCACAACACAGAATTTCCACACTATGATAAAGGTTATGGTTTCTTCAGCATATTGAGTTACTATTAACTTAAAATCAGCACTGTCCCAGCGATATGTTGTATCTGGTATTTTAGAGGCTGCTGCACCTTTCCATTTAGCACACTCATCCATTATTCTTATAGAATACTTGAACATTCACAAATTCTCACTTCTATAATCTAACAAAAAATGAGCTGTCAGGATTAACAATAATGAAATTATGAGTACAAAATAAAGTGTATAATTACTGCAGCAAGTGTGTAATTTTCTCTATTCACCTAGTCACAGCACACAGAAAAACATTTGCCCTGTTCACAGAATATCTGTGCATGATTTTATTGGAACTTCCAAATTTGTTGATGTTATATTACAAACAAAATTCTCCATCCTATACTCAGGTAAATGTGGTTTGCTACATAAAACTGTACTAACTTTAATTTAGTATATCCTCTATGATGATATACAGTGCCAACTACTTTAACAAAAGAGAAACTATACTACAGAAAAGGCAGTTAGTTGCTGGTTACTATGGTATAAATATGACTAAACATGTACTTGCCTTCCTATACATGAGGGAGCATAAAGAAACTCGTATCTTCATGCCCAGATGAAAAATTGCTAGCATGAATGACTGTCTGACAATCACACTAACAGCTGAACATATCACAATGGCACCAGCGTACATAAAGGCTGTGTTTCGACTCACGCTGTTCTCTGGTGAGAAATATCTGATAAATCCTCCCAAAAATAGGGGTTGAGTTACCCTACACATTGCAACATACAAAATGCATCACACTCATGCAAAAGAAAAAAGACTTTTTTGGTACACTACTACCATTAAGCACACCTTAGTATTTGCGTCATAATAAAAATTACACACAGCAAGAAGGAAATACCAGTAGCAGAAAACATTTATCTCCCTAAGTTCAGGTTACTTTTATCCACACAAGTGTCAGTATAGCATAAAGCAGAACAACAGTTATCATGAAACTTTGTGAGAATCCAAAATTCTTATCTCCCATTTAATATAAGCAGAGAATAAAAGGTTTTCGCAACAAGATTCACTTCATAAGGACGAACTTTAAGCAACAGTACAATTAAAATATCACAAACGTAACCATCTACCAAACTAAAAGATCACAAAAGACCATTCTTCAACAAAAGAGGATTAATGGTTTTGATATTGCACAATTTAGACCTATCAGCAAGGACTTCAATAGTGATTTTATTACAAAATATGTTGATCCAGAGTGACACTATGTACATGTGAGTAAACAGAGCTACACATAAAGTTAACAGTCACAACACACAACACTTCATCATTAAAAAAGGCAAAGACAAAATTGTCCTTGTCCACATCATGAAGGCATTAAGGGGGGTGGGGTGAGGTGGGGGTGAGGGGCAGAATTAGTTCCATTCATTAATCTTTGCACCATACGGAAATGGTGGTAAACTTCACGGCCTGTCCACCTTTCCCCTAGGGATAGAAAGACTTCCTACCAATGAGTTGAAGGCTTGGCAGGGGCTAGAGACAGTGTGCAAGTCTTGGAGAAGAAAATTGTATCTTGCCCCTGCCAAAAATCAATTCCAGACTGTCCAGCCCTTAGTGCAATCACAACACAAACTGTGCTACCCTGGTTCTACTTCATCGATAAACTTGTCTGGAAGCAATCAGCACTAGTAATGTTCTATACTGCCAGCAGCTTCGAATGTTAAAATACAATGACAGCAGAGCTTATAATTGAGATTCATGAATATTACGTGAGGTACACTGAAACCATTCTGTTGGTTAACAATTACTGCAGCGGAGATATTAAAATACAGCACCCACTGCAATGAAAATTGATTCTCCTCTCAATAATTATTATTAAACAGAAACTTCTCTTTTAAGCAATTTTCTGAGATATCACGTTTTGCTGGTTCAACTGATGTCAGTTTGTCAAGCATATATGTTGTGTATCAGATGAGAAACAACATTATGGTTATGAATAACTGGAAAGGTGGAAAAACAATGGCCTGTTTGTTTTAGATTTCTAGCCATAGACCAAAGAACATGCAGAAAAATTTCAAAACAAATTCGGTTGTATACTGGAAGATGACCACTGCCTTACAAAAACGTTTGATATTTCTTTAATGTCTACAGATGTGGTGTGTGTTAGCCTTTCTGGCTTCTGTCCACCCAGGCGAGGGTGAAAAATCCATTTGCAAAGTAGTAGCATACATGGGGCACATCCTGTCAACCCAAATGATGGGGTGATCATGACCAAGATAGATGGCTACAGTTGGCTTAACTCTGGCCCTAAATCATAGAAAAGGTAGTGGTGGGCAACAAGTCAAATACAATTATAAAGCAATTAGCTCTTAAAAGAAACAGAGGGTCTAAAAATTCTCTTTGACAATCATTAGAGCATTTATTTGCTGTGAAATCCTCAAATATTACACCCAGGTTATTAAAGTGTAAAAATATCCTGCAAACTTAATCAGTAAGAAGACATGAAAACAACTGTGTAACAAGTTGGCTCTTTATAATGGGAAGTTCATTAAACCTATACCTAAACTCTGAGCTGGAGACCTAATCCTAACGATATGTATATGACTCATTGTGTATTAAATACATTCACAGTTACGCACAATAGCTGGAGGCCATCTCTTCCACAAACAGGCCTAAAAGCTATCCTACTGCGGATCTGACTGACAGGCTTTGGTGTGCCCTCACATTCTAAAATCCACAGTAAGTCACTCAAGAAGTTAAATAGATGACAGAAACCTGATATGCACAATTGCTCACTTGAAAAGGAGGTCCCCAGTTGCCAATATTAGCCCGAAGAGAATAACTTGAATGCCAAAGCAACGTCTGAGAACTCTGAACAAACTAGGTTTTCTATTTCTGGCATTTCTTTGTTCCAGCTCCTGATTCCACAACCTGAAGCAAATAAATTACCACTATGTATGAGACTTTTATTCTGTACATCACAAAATTTATTCCTTTTACAGTTCCACATAACACAGTTTAACCACCAGTCTTAAATAGGGATACAGATACCAGTATGTTAATAAGACTGAATCAGGATTGTATGGATCAGTGATGAATCCTCAACCAGAGGTCAGGTGTAGCAGAAGGGTACACAATGCCTTCCAATTACCCTCACACAAGACCTGACCTCCAAATCAAGATTCCCTACTACACGTACATTGCCTGTCTTGTTTTGTAAGAAGATCAGGTTGATAGAATGTGTGAAATGTTTAGATAACTCTGTATAATGTCATGTGCCACTTCATAACAGTGCCACAATATCACATGTCTTTACAGAATGGCACACACACACACACACACACACACACACACACACACACACACACACACACACACACACACACACACACACACACACACACAC
>Ga0268261_10003964_pt1 | contig 11001 bp, 10 predicted proteins | sample TergutNc150P1_FD_190353 | JGI IMG/M metagenome (GOLD analysis project Ga0268261, IMG submission 190353) | Nasutitermes corniger P1 segment gut microbial community from laboratory colony in Florida, USA - Nc150 P1 (SPAdes) (version 2) | ecosystem: Host-associated > Arthropoda: Insects >...
CACTCTCCACCTAATCACCCGTCAAACCATACAGTCATTCACTCGTCCATTATTCAGGACGCACATTTGGCGCGTTCGCAAAATTGCGAAAAGCGACTCTTATCTTCGTTAAGTGTGTCCGTCCGTTTGCATGAAACAACTCGGCTCCCACTGGACGGATTTTCATTAACATCTGACAAGAATAACGGGTACTTTACATGAAAACCAATATACATTTATGATATCTCGCTTTGTTCTTCTTAAAATGAGACACCCTTCAGACATAAGATATAGAGAAAATCAAACCATATATTTTATGCTCAATTATTTTCTTTTTCTTAAAATCGTGCCGTTATGAGACAATGTGGAAATATGTGGTACACCCAGACAGGCTACAGATGGCAATATAATACGGCGCATGCGCTTTGCATGCCGGACAACTAAGACTACAGACGCACACTCAGAACGTGTAATAATTATTGTTTTTCCACAGCAACAATGGCTACGCGAACGCGTCTCAATGTTACGTTATACGTATACTGCCTGTCTCGTTCACGGTTCTATGAATAATATCTGAGTTTTCCTGACAGTAGATAGTACAGCTAATGACATCTATCCCCAGAACAGTTCACTGACATAGCTCTATTTTTGATGATCCGTTTACATGGTATTAATATTGTTACATCAGTCAGACGTGTGGAATATTAGATTTGACGTTTCAGATGGAAGTGTGCTATGTGTGTGCGATGCTGTTCGCAGTAACGCGTTCAATGGCTGCTAACGGCAACACTGCCAACAGCGCACAACCACATTACGTAAAGCAGTTACAGGCATCCTTGCAGTTGTGAAATGGTGAGCTCTAATCCGTACTAAAGCAAAAGTATCGAAGTAGGATTAGAGGTGACACTTCAAAGGGGGACGACATTGTTTACGCTTATTCGCCTTTCGTTAAAGACGTGTCAAAACATAATGATAGTCCCGTTATTCTGAAGGTGTGACTACCGGAGCAGAATGCTGGCTGTACTACGTATACAATATTGGCTATTTACATGTAGAGCTTGTAATGCTGAGCGTTAATAGTGAAGGTCCAGTTTTTGGGGCCTAGATTTACATTACAAATTCTCCCGCGTAATTTGATTTAACACCATGTTTTATTTATAATAATTTAAATCGTATTTGGATATTTCTCTTTAAAAATATATACCTTATATGAAAAATTATTTAAAGAATTAATCACATTAGCTGTACTAAACCAAAAAACTGTATAAGTTACTTCGAGTACGGTTTTAGAAATTTCCAGTAAATAAAAATGCCCTGTAACCCACAAAGGTAACGTTTTCCCTGTCCACGCCATGAAAGCATGTACAGAGAGTACAGGTATTGATCCATTCATTTTTAACAGTGGCACTAGTTGGAAGTGAGAGGTCAAATTCACGCTCCGACCGCTTTAACCCCGGGAAAGACCCGCGGTACTAATTAAATAGGAAGTTGTGTGGTCCTCAGAGCCAGTCTGGACGTTCTGGAGAAGAGAAAAATCTCTTGTACCTGCCAGGAACCTAAGCCCGGATCATCCAGCCCGTAGCCTAGTCGCTATACAGACTATGAGCTCTAGCTTCGTAACTCATAAATTTATTTTAAAAAATAACAGAAAATCAGTTAGGACAAACAGATCTTGAGGTAAAGTCAATAAAGGTGCTAAAACAAAATAAATGTCTTCCTACTTTCGCCGTATCGATACATGCATCAGATGTTGCATGTGGGTAGTTACTGACGTCTCTGGGACAGTAAAAAGTAATTATTGGTACCGTTCATGTTGCATTATTATCAAATGTTCTTAAATGTCGAGTTGCTGGAAAAGGTACTCTCTTTACCAATTTCACAATTTGAAGGTAATAGGAGACTTGCGTTTTCTTTTTTGATCAAATTCTACCACTTGCATTTGCTGGTTTTTACTTTTGACTCTTTCGGGAAGTTTCTTGAGGTAGCAAATAGACCTCTAAAATACTTTTACTTCTCCAGATATAGAATCTTGGGCAGCAAATATTTTGGTTAAAAAATCGATCCACTGCCTCCATGAAAGTCTCATTTCAGTGGGTTTAGTATAAGATCTACTGTCTCCAAAGACCCTTGCCTCAAAATTAATCATTTTGGAGAATGTAAACTGTGAGGAGCAGTTTCTTCATCCTGATCCCATGGTACTTTACCTGGCCGTGCACTGGTTCCTCCAAACCAAATGTGTATAAATTTACCTCTTGCTTGCTTGTATAGACAGTAAGAAATTTTTTCTTCTTTATCAGCAAGGTTCACAAGCAGCCTTAACTCACCTTCGGGTTAACTAAAGGATTTCTTGTGTAGTTTCCAATTTAGTCAATCGGCTATCTCAAAAGCTAATATCACTGTCCTAACTAGGAAGATGCAAATTGTTGCAAGTTGTTAAGAACCCGCTGGCTTTCCTTCTGCTTCAGCCCTCTCTAATGGCATCTAATCAGGAGGCTCTCGTAGGCAGCTGCTGTGTTATTACAGATTTTATTCTTATGCGTCATTTTGTGGGACAAACAAAAAAAATCTGACCACATACAACTCCAACGACTTTACCACCTCTTCGAAACGCAACGGCAAAAAACATTATGGAGAAATATAAATATTCAATACAAAATTGTACAACCACATATGTAGGTAAATTACTTTATCTGACAACTCGCATCCATGTTTGGCATGACGGCAGGCAAAATAGGGTTCGCCGATATTCCAATTTGCCAAGAGTCAGCGTCCAAGCATTTGAATTCAAGATACTACAGTTAATATTGGGTTTTCACTTGCCATATTTGACCGTGCTGCTAGAACATGATAGTTCAATGTATTGTTTTTCACGAATATGTTGGCAATATTTATCATACTCGCGCGTCACATCTAACAATATTCATTTCATGTCGCAATTCGGCTGGGTCCTGTCAGTTAAGCTAGACGCCGGGAAGTGACTAGCGACGGTTGTCAAATAAAATAATGTCCTTATATACTCTATGGTGCTGATGTAGAAAATAATAAATAAAAAGGGGTTGAAGGTTAAAATGTCCGTAAGGGAAATACAGTACGTGCCCAGGACCTCCTGATGTCATTCAGTTGGTGCCGAAGTCTCAGAGCAATCCTATATTTGGCAAGCACTGTATTATGAATGAATAAGACAGGGGTGTCAAATCAAAAGCAAGAAACGTATAGAATCATTGTTTTTACAACTGGCTATTACTGATAAATTTAAATGGCCGAGAGAGATAGAACATAACCAAAATCCTGATTTGAGAATCCTTGGGTTGAAAGGTGTAGATGCAGAATGTAGAATAAAATCAAAATGGGTCACCTAAAAGTTGGTTGTGAAGATATAAAATGATTTGAGGTAGTTCAACATAGACATATGCAAACTGCTTTGATCCAAACAGACAGTCATCGGGTTGAAGAATAATAAGGAAATTTACATAAATATTTTCTGGTCAGTGATCACCATCAAGAATGAAAGTCTGTGAGGCAGCAATGTAGTCAGACTGTTACTGTAAAGTTAAATCATATTTTTCCTATAAGTATTTCAATCAGCCATTTCATTACGTAGTTCAACGCTTAGAAGTTTAATGTGATGAAGAATCATGCAGTCAGGTAGTTTGGTTATTTAGTTGTAAGTCATATAATCTGTCAGACTAACTAACTAACTAAATACAAGGAGCAGAGTCCTTCCTGAGAAGCTAACAGGTCATCAGCTAGTCAAGAAATTCCTCACCTTTTATGGAAACCAAAGGTTCATTACGGATTCCCCATCGCTCACCACCACCACCACCTGACCTCAGCCAGATCAATTCAGTCCATGACTCCCCAACCCAGTTCTTGAAAATCCATTTTAATATTATTCTCTCATCTTTCAAATGATGCCTTTCTTTCAGGTCTCCCCAGCAAAACCCTGTATGCACCTCTCCTGTTTCCAATACATGCCACAGGCCAATTATTATTTAATTTGTCACATTCTTAGGTACACAAAGAACCACTTCTGTGTCTTGAACATTTCCTCAAACAATTACTCAGCCAGCCAGCCAGTCAGACCCATAAGCCATGTAATCTCTTTGCCAACTTCTTCCTCAGTTTCCTAAAACTTACTTGTGTAATAATCATCGCATACTTTCTGCAGAATAGAACAAGACAGGCAATGTACGTATAACGTAATACAGAGGAGCGTTCAAGTAACCGTTGTTGCCGTTTGAAAGCAGTAGATGTTGCATACTGTATGAGTGTGTCTCTAGCCTTATTTACGCAAAGTACAGAGGCCGTACTATATTGTAGTCTGAAGCCTGTCTGGCTCTACAATATTTTTCCACATATCCCATAGACGGCACTGTTTTAGGGAAAAGTATCTGAACATAAAATGAGTTTTGATTTTCTCTACAGCTTCGTCTCAAACACTTCTCATTCTAAGAAGAATTCAGCGAGACACTGTCATAAATGTACCTTAAATGTACAAAGGCCTTCATATACACCACCAGTTTTTCTTGTCAGATTTTAGTCGAACTTTAAATTTCTCAGCAGATTCTCGAAAAATATAAAAAATATAAAATTTCATTAAAATCCTTCCAGTGGGAGCCGAGTTTTTCCATGCATATGGACAGACGGACAGACATGACGAAACTAATAGCCGATTTTCAAAATATTGTCAACGCGCTTAAAAATATTGATCTGGGAGTTTGATAAGATTCATTACTTCAGTATACTGCATTCTGTACATCCCCGAGCAGGAAAACACCTACGACATGAAAGTAATTGAAGCAGAACGCATTTTCTGTCTATGCTTCAGCGATTCAGAGGAATTTCCATCAAGAGTGTATTGGTCTACTTGAACAGGCCACAGGCAGTTTAGCTCTGGTTCCCCCACTGACCATTTTGTATTTGTGTGGAGCACAAACTGCATTGACAGACACTCTTTATTTATTTCCTGTTCCGTGTCGTCGTACACGGTAAATGACAGAGTAATAAGGCTTTTTTGCCAATCCCATTGGTCTCGCGATCTTAAGCGTGGGTTTACGGCCACTCGCTTCCTGGAAATGCGGGTTCGAATCCCGCCTAGGGCACGGAAGTCTGTCTCCTTTGAGTGTTGTGTATTATCAGGTAGAGGTCTCCGCGACGGGCTGATCACTCGTCCAGGGATGTCCTACCAAATGTGGTGTGTCTGAGCGTGATCGTGAAACCTCGACAATTAGGAATCCCTGGCCCACAAGGGTTGTCGATGTATGGCAAAAAGGGGGGGGGGGGATTTCTTTATACTATGTGTATGCAAGTATTTCAAGGTCACCCAAGCAGGCACAGAGGGGAGGTGGCGGTATGGCTCCAAACCAGTCAAAACTTGGCGTTAGTGGGTGTGGGCGATCATTACCTCGCCCCTGGCCGCTTCATCCCTGGGAAAGACCACGTACCCATTGTACTGGGGGCTGGGTGGGCATCGGTGTGGCATGGACGGCCAGAAAAAAAATCTCGCCTACCGCTGGGATTCGATCCCCGGACCGTCCAACCCATAATCAGTCGCTATGCCGACTGAGCTATCCCGGCCGCCGTGTGCGTGTGTGTGTGTGTGTGTGTGTGTGTGTGTGTGTGTGTGTGTGTGTGTGTACAACTTAACAGCATTGTTCATGTTTGTCTTACCATTTTACATCATGAAATTTTGCTTTAAGCTATTCATATTTTAATAGTAAAGACAAAATTTTTCTCATGTATGCCACGAAAGCATGTAGGAAATGGAAGTATAACTCTACTGAGAGGTAAACAAATCCCGGGTGCCAGGTCGCCGTGGCGCCTAATATCTCTGGGTCCTCAGTATGGAACTTTCTTCATGTCAGTCTTCAGGGGCCTACAATTTTGAGGTATCTCATAGTTTTTTTTAATTTGTGGATCCCTGACTCCAGCGATTCTTAATCTCAGCACTAGACGGAGGAGAGTGTTACGTTTCAGGCCTCGGCCGCTTTACTCCCTTGGCATTAACCGCCGCAGCTTGTTCAATAGAAGGCTGGCTGAAGTGTCACACTAAGGGGCGGAGCAGCCGGGCAGCTGCCCGGGGCACCAGCCTACATCGGGTGCTAAGACATAACCGGAATAATCGGACGTATGTTGCTAGTAAACTTAGGTTTCGACATGTGAAAGAATTTCCTCGAAAATTATCTGCAATTTGGGCATACGTCTTTAAAAGTGTTCAGCAGGCATGGCCTAGGCCGAAAAAGTTTCAAGAATATCGGTTTAAAGGGGCACTGAATTATTGGCCTGGCCGGGGCGCTGCAGACCTCGGTGCACTGTACGGTCAGCAGTGCATTTACGGGTACTGTAAATTTAAAACACTTTCGTCCCGGGCAGTGGTCAGCAGCGTCATTGAAAGGTTAACACTTTCTGCCATCCTTCGGATCTCTCCTCCCATTCACAAAATTTCCTCCAACTTTGATGTAATGAACTGCACTTCATTCAGGAAATTCACTATAGTTTTTACCCCCTCTGACAATAAAAATCAGCTCACACATTGTTGTTGCTCTCTGCTGCAGCAATGTTAAACACGCAAGCCTGAGATCTTCACAGCAGTGTAACTGAGGATTCTCGTCTTCTGGGATGTGACGTTGCATTGCTGGGTAAGTGGATCCCGACCTGAAAGAGCACCAGGAACCACTTACCGAGTGATGCAGCGTCACACCCCAATGAAATCCTCAGAGATCAATACGTCACTATTCAAAACTATTAAGACAAAAGAAGCACAGTACGTATAACATAACAAAGAGAAGCCTTCGCTTAGCCATTTTTGCCATTTGAAAGCAGCAAGTATTGAATATTCTGAATGTGTCTGTACAGCATACAATAAACATGCGTCACATTGTATTGTCATCTGTGGCCTTGTCTGTCTCTACTATACAATTCCACATTATCTCATAAAGGACACGATTTTCGGGGAAAGAAAGTTACTGAACACAAAATGCGTTTTGATCTTCTCTAAACCGTCGTCCGAAACATTTCTCATTCTAAGAAAAACTTACATATCATCATAAATGCACACGCGTCTTCATATAAAGTACCTGTTATTCTTGTCAGATGTTAAAGAAACTTGAATTATTTTGGCAGATTTTCGAAAAATATTCAAATTTAAATTTTCATGACTATCCTGCAGTGGAAACCAAGTTGTACCATGCAGATGGGGAGACAGACAGACAGACATAACAAAAGTAATTTGCTTTTCAAATTTTGTGAACGCGCCTAAAAACAGACAATCTGTACACGATGACTAGTTCATGACCTTTTATTGACAACTGCCATATCTTTCAGTATTTTTAATGTCACATTTGTGCCACAACGAAGTTACCCATTTCTTTTACTTTTATGCTTTGCCTCACAGACATTCTGTGAAAAAAAAGAATTAAAATGCCTGTTGGCTAAAGTCGTGGTGGAAAATGTGTGCTGTGGCTAACACTTTCAATTCTGTTTGTAGGTGTTCCACGTGTGTGCTTTCACAGATGACGGACTCATCATGAAAAGTTTTCTCTGTCCAGAATCAACATTGTTTGACCAGACAATTCTGAAGTGTAACTGGTGGTTCTATGTGGACTGCAAGGCCTCCAAGAAGCTCTATGACAGTAATATACCCATCTCAAAGAGTTACCAACTTATGAAGGCTTTGGCATTCTTTTCATCCTACAACAAGAGCTAACGTCACAGTCAGCAAATATAAATGTAATTGCTCAATGAACTGCATTACGCTTAACTGCATCATGCTAGAGGCCACATGTTGCTGCATGGTTGTTTCATAAACATTGAATAACACAAAACCAACAACTGTGGCCAAGAAAGAAGGAAATGTTTGAAGTTAAGTATTTTGCATGACTGTGCCATCTATTAATATAACCAGTTTCCTCAGAAGTAAGTCTTTTGTCTTCCTTTGAATGTTTAAAAGAAATTACTGGATATTATACTCATACACATTCAAACTGACATGCAACAATGTGAGTGAACTATTTATAGTTACTATATATCAATATTTATTTGTTGTATTTAGACACTATTTAGTAAGTTTGGTACAGTTAATGTATGGCATATAGAACCTTTTTCTAGTTTTACACTTTAAATTTTGAATTACTATTGTATTCAGGAAATACAAAATGTATTAGCCAGACTGGACCACAGGAAGCTTGCACGTTGCAGAATACTGCTTGTGGGCTAAATTCGGACTCTGGCAGGGAAAAGGATGAACATGAGAACTTGGCAGTACATCCAATTAACTCGAAAACAAAGCATAATTATGTAAACCAGCATACATAGGTCAAGAAAAGGCCATCTCTTTTCAGTGTATTTTGGTTTTTTTTGGAGTTTTAGGAATTCCTTACACTTAGATCAGCAAAGTGCCAGATCAGACATAAAGCCCCCCACTGAAAGACAGGAGTGTGCTGTCTGGTCAGGGCTATTGCACATTTAAGGGGAAGTGGGAGATGAGCAGTGATGAATGACAGCATGATGGGAAAAGTATAAAACTGATAAAATGGTTTGTTCCTCTCCATCCACCATGAATCTAACATAAAATTACTTAGTACTGAACATAAGAGAAGCCAGCATGTAACCACCTGTGCTACTGTACGGCCACCTGCAGTTTCACAAGGAAGAAAAATTATGTGACATTTGAGGTCCTCACAGCAGTGTTTCTGAGAATTCCAGTCTTCTGGGATGTGGTACTGTGTTGTCAGGTGAGTGGTTTCCAACATTTTGAAGGAACATAGTGCCTTCATCTGTCAAGCCGTCACCCCAACACCACAGCAGCGTATGTCAAAATATGTGAATCTTCAAAAACAAACTACATATACTGCTTTCCAAATGTTTATCCCTTGCTCACCCAAGTTACCAACTTTTCATAGACTCCTTGTGTCACACCAGACATTTCACAGGGACATAGTCAAAGTACAGTCCTGGTATATTCCCTCAAGAAACTTGAAAACTGTAGATGGTACTGTGTGCCAAGGCATGGGTAAGGCTGCAAGCTTCTGTGTTAGAAATCATTTGTAAAACTTTGGTTGGTTTATAATCCTCATAGTTATAAGTTTCAGAGGCCTAATGAAAAACTGAATACTCTGAACAGGGTTCTGACACTTATCAATATATGAAATATTTAACATGGAGCCAGGGGTATATAAAATATCAGTGACTAGTTACTGACACAAAAAATAAGAGAACAAGATTATTCATTGGTGACCAGATGTGTCGAGAGATGCCTTTGTGTTAACTGTATGTCAGACTAGAGACTTCATGTCTCAACAACTCACAAAACATTTAAGCCCATATATCTTCCAACAACCACCACCGCCGCCGCCGCTGCCGCCACCACCACCACCAACACCATCATCTCCACCACCACCACCACCACCGGCCACTGATCCTTCTGTCCCTTCTTCTGTACTCTTTTCCTTCATACCTTTCTTTCTCACTGCATTTACTCTCTTCCATATCTTCTTTCCTACAATCTTCCTCTGTTTATTTCACCACCATCTGTTTATATGTACTTCCCCTGTTCCTTTCTCCCATTTCTCCATTGCTGTTTTCCCTTTCTTTTAAATCCAATTTTTTTTTTTCTGATCCTCCCCTAAACTTCTTTCTGTTTCTTACCTTCAACCCTCCTCCCTCCCTTTCACTCTCACATGCAACTCCTTTGTTTTTATTCCCAACCTAATTTCTGACAACTCTGGATTTCAGAGCTGAGTCTTCATGTCAAATATTAGTTACTGTAAGGTACAGAAAAATATTTTTTTATCAAAATATTCTTGCAGATGGCCAATGTATACATGTTTAAAAAGGTATAAATGTGCTAAGTTTGTGAACAGTTGTGTTATAGTTCCTTGGTTGTTTCTATTTTAATTTTTTTCCTTTTTACTTTGTTAAACTTTAATGACAATTTCAAGATGGTCAATAATCTTAAATGCACACCACCTTCCAGGTCCCAACAAAATCCATCAGACCTAGGATCTCATTTATGAACAATGACAGCATATTCAGTCACTAATCATGAAAGGAATGCATAGGCTAATACTCCAAAAAGTAAACATTTTCCTTTCCCAAGTCAAGGATTACCAAGAAACTGTTATTGCCACACAGTTTTTCATAAGTTGTAACAATTCAACTGTTGTAACACAGATAAAATTACAGTACTTCACTAGGTGATATTTGCCTGTTTGCTTGAATCATATAAAATGTGTGTGCGTGTGTGACAGAGAGACTCTAATACTGCAAATGTGGGTATCTTGCTGGAACATTGAGGGCAATAATTATAACACTACCCATGTCACAAGTGATATAATACATGGACATTTGTGCAATAAAATGTATCCCTTTCACTGTAATATTCCAGAAGCCAGCAAAATACAATACAGTGTATTTACCCAAAAATAAGATTAGAATGTTTCCTTAATTTGTCATCTGAAGAATGAGGAATCATCTCACAATCGCACACAAAGTTAAACATATATATGTTTATGTGTATATGTATTTTCCTGAAACCTGGCAATTGTGAAGTATGGTTTTCTAATATATAGGACCATCTTATATTTTCATAAATATGGTAGTTTCATATTTCCTCACAACATTATTTCCTGCACAGCTAGTGTCCCTTTTTATGTGTCCTGTGCAACAGGAACACACCCTAGGTATTTAAAACATAAGTACATTATGGGATGTCTAGAAGTTTCTTCTCCAAACCAATATGTACATTTTAAAAAATAACGACACTCTATATATATATATATATATATATATATATATATATGGGGTTTCACTGTGATTGTTTTAGATTTTCCAGTGATGTTTATTTATTGCACACAAACCCATTGTTTTAGAGAAAATTAGAAAAATAATACTGCACTGCATAGTCATAAATTTAATCTTGACAAACATCATAAATAGGAAAGATACTTTAGAGACATGTGTGTTTATTTTTTACATGAGTTTTATTAAATGAATACCTCATGGACTTTGCTGACAGATATACAT
>Ga0268261_10003965_pt1 | contig 11000 bp, 4 predicted proteins | sample TergutNc150P1_FD_190353 | JGI IMG/M metagenome (GOLD analysis project Ga0268261, IMG submission 190353) | Nasutitermes corniger P1 segment gut microbial community from laboratory colony in Florida, USA - Nc150 P1 (SPAdes) (version 2) | ecosystem: Host-associated > Arthropoda: Insects > Digestive...
GCAGATCAGTACTTGTCTTATTATTCTCTCTTGAGAAAAACAGTGAAGTGGCCAAAGAAAGTTGCATTTTGGCTTATAAATTGTGCACTTTTCAATTCTTTTCGAATTTATCAAAAACTAAAACCTACATCAAAAATGAGATACAAAGAATTTCTGCTACAAGTGGCAAAAGACTGGGCTACAGATAAGGTGGAGACAGACACAGAAGCAGCACGCCCAGGAACATCAACCCAAACCCCTCGTGTGCCTCATGAGGACCCCCTGGGAGACTTTCGGGTGATATGCGGGAACATGTGCTGGAGAAAAATGTTGGAAGTGAATGGGGTAAAAGAAAATATCCTGCTAGGAGGTGCCATGTTTGTGCTGCCCACAAACAAAGAAGTGAAACTCGGTACATCTGCAAGTTCTCCTTAGTGCCACTCCACAAAGGGGAATTTTCCAGAGGTATCACACCCTCAAGCACTACTAGGGTCTTTGGTGAGTATTTCATGAAAATTTCAGTTCACAAAAATAGTTAGCGAATTTGTTATAAATTTTTAAAGAAACGCAGCATAAAAGTTGATTAAAACTGTTTAAACCCCGGGAACGGGCGTTTAAACAATTTAAATGACCCCGTCCTCAATGTGTTAACTCTCTGCACCATAGTCCGACATGCTGTACTCTCAATACACTACCACCACACAGCTCTATCAACTGTCAGTGTATTTAAATAGAGGAAACAAGGTTTGCCCACAAGAACCAAATCACACTTCATACATCTTCAGAGGTGAACACTTCCCACATCATTGTCACTCCACATCAACTTATCCCATTAACAGCATTCAACTGACTCTCGTACCGCCTGTCGAATGTTACTCCTACTGCAAGTGCTACCCACTATGAAAATACAAATGCTTGATTCACAAGAGTTACAGGCCAGTGAATCCTATCTTCATGTGTGACATACCGTTGTGTGTACAGTAAATACTTCCGAACGACTTCTAAAGACGTCGCAAAGCGAGCCCTTTAAAAAGCCGAACAACTTATTAAGACGTCGCAAACAGTGTATCAAAGTTTGGAGGAAATTTGTTCACTCTTATTCGGTTATCTGCTGTGGCTTACTGAGCTGCTGGACCCTTGAAGGTCAGGCTTTCATTCAGGAGACAGAATGTACCCCCTCCACCTACTAAACCCTTCCACAAACACAATACATACGTAGACACTTAGTAACTGCGCATTTTTCCCAGCTGACTAATAAGGTTCTGACACTGCATGCTTTGATTATCGCTTGCTCTGGGGTTCACTGTGGGTTGATATAACAACACTGGCCTATGATGCAAACTCTAGCTGATGGCCAGAAAGGTCATCAGTGGCATACCATACCCATATAATTCAGACAAAACCAATGTTAAAAAATCAGAGATATCCACAAAAATTGATGTTTAAAGCTACAATATGGCCCACAAACATGCCTCTTGTAGTGCTGGGGTAATAGGTAGGAGTTGTGGGGTAGTAACATGCAACATACAGCTGTCAATCTAGTAACAATGTCTTGGGCAACCTCGAATAGGTGGAATTTTAAAGAGGAGTCACATCATAGCTTTTGATCTATTTTGCTGTCACTGTATAAGACGTTCATATCTGACTGGTATTATGTTTCTGCAACTGTGCCGAGTCATACATAGTAGTCTAAACAAGGCAGATTGTGGGTATCAAGCAATGGCCAGAATAAAATAAAACTTGAAGAGGAAGCCAACAGTAAAGTTCTGGTTGCTGACCGACTCAGGGAATCAGGTGTGGAGCTAGCAATATGGAAGACTATTTTTAGGAGGAAGAAAAAGAAAAACAGCAGCAGCAGCAAGTCTCAGCAGAAGTCACCACAACAAACACTGGCCAGTGAAATCACCAACCCATCTGCTCTGCCGTCTGCGTTCTTTTCGCAGCCAAAGAAAGGGAACACAGTGTGCCAGATGTGATGTGGGCCTGTGCATGGTGCCTTGTTTTGCGGAATATCGCACAAAAGTAAATTTGTAAAATATCACCCTCTTTGTGAATACTGTGTGTCGTGATAAAACAGTGATCCAAGGTGCCACAGACCTTATGCAGCAACCAGAATTATGTAATGAACTATTTATACCACATTTTATATAATGCATGCAATTCACAGGCCTAAATCTGTTATAAAAATACGTAATATTTTTTCCTGTATTAACTAATTCATAAGCAGAGTGAAAAATTTTATTTCATTAAATTTGAAGGAAAAGTCTATGAGATACGCTTTTATTTCCCTCCCCTAAGAGTAAAAAAGGTAAAGCAATCCCACTACAGGCCTAGTGGCCTTTGGGGTTCTGGTAGGTTAAGGCTCCAGAATTTCTAGACACTTGGCACATGAAGGTGGTAAGGTCGTCACCCTTACGCACCGACCGTCTTTACCCCCAGGAATATCCTGGTACTCATTTTTAGACGCTGGGTCGACCCCAGGGCACATGGAACCGTCTGATGCCCCAGAAAAAATCCCCAGTGACCGGGATCGATCCCGGGACCCTCCGACTAGTAGCGCAGTGCCTTAACCAATACGCCACCCCAGGCCCCCTTTTTCGTAAGAGTATGCAATAAAATTTAAAATCCCCAGTAAAAAATCCCAGCAGGCGGCGGTGCTTGGAAGGATTTAATTCCGGCATCAAAGAGTTCATGCACACAGCCAGATAAAGCTTGATTACAGGAAAAACAAACATCTATAATTTCCACAATAAAGCTACATATTTTGAACCACAGTAGGTAATCACGAGGCTATTCAATAGCAAGGAGGATTTTATGCAATTATTATAATTTTTACTGTCTTTTCAGAATATGATACATCTATTACTGTTACACACCACGTTAATAATAACTGCACAGAACTAAATAACTTATTACTGCTAATAGCCTTACAGTATAAAATTCTGTGGTTTTGTTATGGTTTCTGGATGTGCTCTTACATGCCAGTTAATTACTTTTCTCATTAAATGCAAAGCTTTATCATCTCAAATGTAGCTATTTTAAAAACAAATTTTATAAAACTATTTTCTTATTCCTTATACAGATTTATGTAAGAAATCTTTTGTCCCCCCCCCCCCCCCCCCCCCCCCTTGTTTTATTTTCCTTTTACACTGTCCTTATGTCCTACAGAAACTGTTGCCTCTTGTACTGACAGAACAAGACAGCACCCAAGCCAACCTACAAATGAACACACAACATTCAGAACTAAAATAAGGCCAAAATACTTCATTCGAACAACAGGATTGGAAATAAGACTAAAAGCAAAAGAGAAAGAAAAACTTACAATATAAGGAAAATAATCTCGTATGTAATTCCAACTAGATGCACTAGTCACGGAGTTTTTTTTTTAATCTGATAACTGCTCTACGTGTTTCACGTGTTGTCACCACCCATCCTCAGGAGCACAAAGCAACTGCATCTACAGCATGTGGTAAACATTTCACCGTACTGTTATCTGCTGCTATCGTGAAAAAGATAGAACTGATTTGGGTGTGTTGTAGGTGGCGCGCCACCTACAACACACCCAAATCAGTTCCAACTTTTCCATGATAGCAGTAGATAACAGTATGGTGAAATGTTTACCAGATGCTGCAGAAGCAGTTGCTTTGTGCTCCTGAGGATGGGTGGTGACAACACCCGAAACACGTAGAGCAGTTATCAGATTAAAAAAAAACTCCGTGACTAGTGCATCTAGTCGGAATTACACACAAGATTATTACGATGCACGGACCCATAAACGTTAAAAAATAATGAAAACGATTTCTTTACTGAAAGCTGTACCAGGAATCAGAAAAAAGTTTAAAACAAAAAGCCTTTTTACAGTATGCTTTACAAAAATTTCTTACATAAAATATAAAATCTTCACATTCTACAAGAAAATTAACATATGATGAGAATATCTGGAAGAAAATAATGTAACAGCCACAAAATTTTATACAATAAGGCTATTGGCAATAATATAACATAATTTAGTGCAATTTCAAACACTGTACAACAATATACGGTACCATACCCTACATCACATACACAAAATGGAACACTATAATAATTAATGCAGAAACGTTTTTGTATATTTTTATACAAACAGCCTGATGATTACCCACTTAGTATCAAAATATGTAGGTCTATTGTGAAAATGAAAGATATTTGTTATTCCCATAGATCAAGCTGTGCTGACTGCATGCTTTAACTGGAAATAATTTGGAGAACCTTACTTATTGAACAAGCCTTGTAATTGTAGTTTTCTAGTACACAGACCTTCAATATGCGTCGTGGTCAGTAACATGGCTGCAATTCAAACCAAGTAATGGTGTTTCTGAAGTAGACCATTTGTTCTGATCTTGGCAGGTAACACAGATCTTGCTGAATACATCTTACAGCCTGCTGCAGTTTCCATGCTGCTTCATTTGTAAGTCCCCTGGCCTTCATCTTGATCCGTCATGGGAACAAGATTCTATACCTGTTCTGGGAATCCCTACAGTTGTAATGGTGTCAAGCTGCAACAACACATGTATCAGTATTACAAAACAATACTTTCAATAACACTCAGCCAGAACTTTTACACAGATTCCTTACATTCAAAAACACTACTGTGAGGATAACATTTACATTAAATTTACTGAAAAAACTGAACCCTTACTATAATCCCGTATTACAAATATAAATGAATAAATTCTCAATGTACAGCATTTTACAGTATGTACTACATAGAAGAGTAACTGTTTTGAGATATTAACCTGTACATATTATGATCAACATATTTTACTGACAATGTCCTGCCATTTGTGTCCTGAAGCCCTCTACAATCATGAGCAAGTCAACGTAAATAAGCTCCTGTCATAAGAAGTGTTTTGTGGCTTTCTACTAACCGAAATTATATAACAGCAATACAAATAAAAGAAGTTACCTTATAATTATTACTACTACTACTGCTACTACTAGTTCATTGTGCCCCTTCCATTGGAAGAACAGATTCTTACATATACCCATATTCAACAGAGATGGCAAATATATACAGAACTGGCAAGGTGTGAAGTTGATATGAAAGAGGTACAAGTACACACAGAAGAGTATAACTTCACTTGTTACAATTCCGAAGGGAGAACCAAATTTGCCTCTGAATTCATGTGCCACACACACACACACACACACAGCTGCCCTTCAAGATGTGACACCATGTAGTACAATGGGTGCAGTAGGTGCACAACCAGCCACCTGACTATATGGCATCACAGTGATGTTCATAGACACCATCAGGAACCTCAAATCCTGGACTTGTTCAGTTCTTGCCTTGTATCAACATCATGCTGTGTAACTTTTTCTGTCTACCTGGATGTGACTGTGAACATTTCCCTACTGCATGAAAATTTTCCCCAACTTCATCCCTCCTCTTCAATCTTGGGTCATCTCTATTAAATATTAGTACAACATTTTCCAAAGACAGTCCCACATGGAGATATTAACAAGGATGCTGAAGTGATTTGTTTCCTCACACAACTGCCGTTTTACCAGAAGTTCACACGTGGACCAATCAACTCCTATAAGAAACAGCTTGGCAGGACTGAAAGCCAAGAGGCCGAACTCTTGCAACATCTTCCAACTGAAAAAAATACTCAACTTAACCATAAAAACATCCAAATGCTGTTTGTTTATGCTGTGTGCTAAAGTCCCATGACTTGCAACTGCAAAGCCATCAATATCTGGCAACCCTATCACTCACTACAAAAAGACATTTCTATGAAGTTAAGGGGCAGATTTTAGGATATCATGGAAAAATAAATAAATATTACACAGATAAGCTCTTATGATGTACACACAGAGGTAAAGGGGTGTAAGAAACAAAAAAATAAAAGAATACAAAATTGATCACCAGTTTGAATTATAACGTCCAGAAATTTACTGGTTTTGTTTTGCAAATGATTCAGAGAACTAGTTTACATCAAAAAGGGAAAATAATTAATTATATGGCTCAGTGAATAAGAGACTCCCTCCAAACACTTCACATTCAGGGTCCTGCACCAGGTTGCATTACACTACGTCACGAGAAACAGCATCATGTCAATCACTACCCCTTCCACACGGATGCTCAGAAACGTCATCTCCAGCACTACACCTCTCACACAGCTGATCAGAAATTATAGTGAAGATCAAAACATTTCTTGATGCACAAAAAAGATGTGTACCCGAAATGTTAAAGTACAAGAGAACAAGTACAGATACCCTCAAAGCAAACACAACTCCTCACTTAATGTTCACACCTAATATTACAAGAACAAGTCACATTAACACAAAATTCACTTTCTCTCTTGTCTTTTAAAAGAGGCTCTTCTATGAATGAGGTTATAAATTTCTGAATACCTGCAAACTGTAACAATTTTCTTACAAATACATCAATATAATTTCTCACTATTTCAACATCTGCCAAAACACTCAGTTACAGACATAACAGAAGGGGAGAAACAACTAAGACTATAGCCTTTAATAAAGATGCTTCTCCTATCCCATTCTCCCAGAGAGAAGTACTGTGTAAGTCACAGCATTTCTGTTGCATGCTTAACAAATAATGTTCCAGGATTGATGCTATCATGCAAATACGATTTGTTGCATAAACCAAATGTAGTTGGTTCCTGCCAGTTCAGGTTACAACTGCCAGCGATGAGAGAAAAAGTTCTAGTTGGTTCACAGGTCAAAGCCCCAAGGGTACACTGCTTTCCTTGGCCATGGAGAAGCACAAGCAAACAACGTATTTTGTTTAGAAACTAGGGAACACAGCCATAAAAACATATGAAATCCTGAAACTATCAAAATGAGCTCCATCTTGAACATGTAGTAGCTTTGAATGTTTTAAAAGATTCAAAGAGGGATGCAAGGACCTTAAACACAATAAAGCAGTGGGCACCCACTAGCTGCTCAAAACCCAGAAACTTTTGCAGAGTTCATAAACTTGTAGTCAGAGACCATCAAATGGCCGTAAAATTGATGATAAACTGCACTTTACCCAGATGAATGGAGGAGGAAGATGGATATAAGTTAGTTTGACACAGTCTCACACACGTAATTCTGCCGTGACAATGAAGTGCTTCCTGGTGAACTGCAGCGTGGTTCAGATTAGAGACCCGCCTCATTCACGTGACCTTGAGCCAGCTGAATTTTTTATTTCTCAAGTGAAAACCGCCCCTCAAAAGAAGATTTTCGAATACCGTAAACATCAGGAAAAACATACTTGCCAAATTAGATGCAGTTCCTTTGGACATCTTCAATCACCTTTTCATACAACTTTTTGAAATACATAAAAATGTGTTACAGTCAAAGGAGTTCAGTCTGAAGAAAAATAAAACACTTTTTTATTGCATGTGTATTCATTCTTATGGCATCAACCCACAAATTTGACCACATGCCCTGAGAATGGCTAGCTGAAATTCTTACAGGATGACTCAAAGGATGTTTGTTGAAGTTTGTAATATATTAACATATTAACCAAGTGATTCTGTGTAGTGCTATTACCAAGGATTCAAAAATCAAACCATGTGGCAATTGAAAGAACTAAGACATACCAGGAACAATGGTTTCAATGAAAAATTTAACACTAACTTCAACACAGACCTAACCAAAGTGTTACTTTGTAATGAAATGTGTTACAAAAGCAGTTCTGTCACTTAAATGCACACCTGAACCATAAAGTGGTTGACAGAACTGTGCATGTGCCATCTACTTGTTCAGACCTGCCTAGTGTTGCTTGGCACATCACACAGGCTGCAAATACAACACACATTTTGCACTCTTAGTTTACACATGTATTTTCTCACACTTAAGTTTCACAAGAAAGTTTCTTTACTATCATTTATTTAACAATGCTCTCAACAGCTGACTACATGGCTGAACAGCGGCATGAGTGCAAATGAAATGAAATGGACACTAAAAGTGGCCACGACAAAATCCAAGGCACTATTCTGGCATTTATCTGGAGGCACTGAGGAAAGCCATGAACCCCATCCCCCAACCAGGACAGCCAACCTCAAGGTGAGAACCCACAAACTTCATAATACAAAGCACCTACTGCAATGTTCAATGTATACATACAAATTATGTAATGTGTAACCACTCATACAAAAAAATAATTAACCACAGCCACAAGCAGAAGGATGGATTATTTTGCACAAATGTGTGAAAGCACAGCTGAAAGATCAGAACCTGAACCTTCAACACTTCCAAATGTTTTTAATCCTCACCAAAACACATTACTGTTACTGATAGGAATAGTACAGCCTGAAATGACGACAACGGATTTATTGTTTGCTTTGCAGAAACAGCAGCAATGTCCATACCTGCAGATGCCCAGAATGAATATTTTACTCACGATAACACTCTCCACACAATGAATGTGATGGGCCATTCGGCTGTTGCTTCCCAAATAAGCCATCCTAGTGAATGCCTTAAACTACTTCCACTACTCTATCATTACTAGCAATATACCTGGTTTAATTTGCAGAAACACCTTCTTCAAGTTGGGGGGAGGAGGAGGAGGAGGCCTTAAAACAACATAATGCTCCACCTGTGACAATTTACTGCCTCCTTCATACCCTTTCATTTCAAAGAACAAACACATCAAGATATTCTGGTTACTATTTCACTTCCTTGCCAACTGTTAGGTACAAGCTGAAAGCCTCGAATTTTCAGAACATTAACAAATTAGCAGTGTCAAGCACCTGAATCTGCAGTAATGCCAACCTGCACCACTCATACAAAAAGTTAAAAAACAATTCTCCAAATTTGATTTGGCGAACATCTTCCGACAGAATACAGCTAATCCAGTCTCTTTCAGAACTGTGTAGAGTAGTGTGGACATACGTATCATGAAATGGATTACCAAAGCTGTTGTTCTGATGCACTCTTAGGCAAAGGCTTTAGCTAGTCAGCCCGTGCAGGACACTGACACATACAAAAATAATCCATCTACCTTTACTCAGCAGTAAAATGCAGATAAAATTCTAACCTACTGTCCTCAAATCGATACAGAAGAAATATCATCTGAGTCAAGGAAGTTCCAAACAAACCAACCCATCCACACAACTTACCGATCAAAATGCGCCACAGCCCCAAAAAACATTTTTAAGCAGAAGATGGCTGCTAAGATCCCCAACTGCGCAGATCAACAGACACGAACAAGACACCCTGTAGCATCTAAACCACAGAATGCCTGCAATGGTCACTCCTGAGCTTTGAAGGGGAGGAGAAAATGTTGCTGGCTACAAAAAGTATCAAATACACTGGAAATATATGAAACGGGCTGTAATCACTGTACACAATGCCAATGTAACTACCAATTCTCTTCTGCAACACATCATCCACTTCAACTTGGCCGCCTCTTCTGATGAAAACAGTCACAAGAATAACAAGAAACTGAGAACCCTTAAATCAAAATTACAAAAAAGGAAATTCTTTCACTTTTACATAAAACATTTTATTGATGATAGTGAATGTGGGATTACAATGAAAGATCAACCCTTTTACGGACATTGGTACAAACTAACGGCACCTACGTATTGCTAGTAGTATAATCAGCCAAAAGAAATCAATTACTTCAATAAAAAACCTAGAACAAAACACAGCGACACACTAGTCCAACCTCCTTGCTATATGACACCCAGTCGAATCCACACAGACAACTTTAGAATGGTAATACAAATCAAATCCATGTTGACAGCTTTTGAATGTAACACAAAACGAATCCATGTTGGCAATCCACGTTTGAATGTAACACAAATCACAAACTGTTGACAACTCATGAACTTAAAACAAATCGAATCCACGCTGACAACTTTTGTGCACAATCCACGTCCAAATAAAGAACCTATGGACAAGAATTATAGGCTAACCTGTCCACTGTATCACAATGAATTAAAAAAATTCAGCAATTACCATTCAATGCTGATGCAAACTGAACAGCCAGCACGACACAAAGAGCAAATAGGATGACACCACACTAGGATAATTTTGCAGAATGTGTGTTTAATGTCACGTGTATTCTAGCAGAAGACACCAACATCAATCAGACGGCCCTCCAGGTGACAGTGTTTCATCACGTCCAGTAATTAACTGATCAGGAACCTGTAAGGCTTCCTAGAAGAGGCAAACATCAATAGTGCGGCCCTCCAAACGAGAGCGATCCATCATATCTGATATGCTGTTAAGGAAAGACTGTACGCAAAACTCTGTGATAATTCAACCCATTCAGAAAGGTCACTCACTGTACTCGTATTTCTGCTGCACCTGGTCTGGTCAAGTGCCATTCATGTTTCAATTCTTTTGTGTGTCTTTGTGCCAACAGAGACATAAGTGCACTTCTTCTTCCACACATAACATGGTTTTCTAAGTTGCAGGCTGGACCCCATATTTAATATATACAGTGTTTCTTAATTTTTTTAGTAATTTAAAAGTTTATAAAGGAGAAATATACCATGCAGACTTTTGCAACATATTTTAGTAGGCAAAAAATGACACACTTCCTGACCTTGGCCAGCAGATGCCCAAATGCATTCCTGTGCCAGACCTGTACAGGTTAAGATATCAGTCAATACACAGGGCCAATCAACCACACAGCACATACTTTCAAAAGCAAACACAACCTCAAACAGTGCATGATTTTATATATGTCACTCAGCTTGCCTGTCAAAATCTTCCACATTAAGATGAACTGCTAATCAATCAAGACATCATATATTTATACATTATAATTCCACAGCAGACCAAGAAACATAAATGCTCAACTCAGAACCACGACCCTCATGACACAGAAAACACAAAACATTAGAATAACTCAGAAACACAAGACAATCTCACTTGAGGTGTAATACAACACCTAATGATCATAAACAGCCAATGGCCTGACCTCCCCCCCTCCAAAATCAGTGCCACTGTCAAAGGTGTTCTCCTGAGTCAACAAAAGCAGAAAAGTTGTATTCTTGAGAAATGATGGGGGGGGG
>Ga0268261_10003966_pt1 | contig 10998 bp, 9 predicted proteins | sample TergutNc150P1_FD_190353 | JGI IMG/M metagenome (GOLD analysis project Ga0268261, IMG submission 190353) | Nasutitermes corniger P1 segment gut microbial community from laboratory colony in Florida, USA - Nc150 P1 (SPAdes) (version 2) | ecosystem: Host-associated > Arthropoda: Insects > Digestive...
ACGCTGAAGTCTCTGGTGAATTTCTGCAGCAGGGATTTCCTCTTTAACAAGAAATTCGATGACAGCACGCTGGCGAAACGACATATCATTGTCGGCCATTTTGTTAGGAGTGATACTGGTCATATGATGCAAGCTATTGATGTCACAAGACACTCAAGGATAACACAACAGCTGGTTCCATCTACCACCTTACTCTCCTTCGTCTGCTGTTCCCAGTTCGCATGCAAAAAAAAGTTGCTCATGACTTTCAGTACACCCTCGTAGTAATATTCATGCAATAGTTTTACAGTGTGATTCCAGTATACAGCAAAGGGCAATCACAATAATTGTGTTACCAGGTGGGTAACACAATCACAACTCACAATTTATGTTACACACATTGATCTTAAGTGTAATTATTAACCACAAGGGTTATTGTACAGTAACAACCATAAGGGTTAACTACAGTTTATTAACAGTGTAATAAGTGACCACAAGAAATTAACCAGTTCAAGAATATTGTTCAAAATAATGTGATTAGAGTTGATTGTAAAATTAAATTACATTTTGCTTTGACCAGCGTTTACAGATGAACATTAACCTGTTCATAGCTTATATGTTCCCCTGAACCAGAGTAAGGCGCAACAACAATACCAAATCAGGAAGTATACTAAGAGTTTTAAATATAATATCAACTATTATGGTTTTCCACAGACACATTGTATTTGTTGGTTTAATACAATTTTTAAAGATTAATTAGAAATGGTACCATGCAACACTGCCACTGTCATGTCTCACGTTCTTTTAATCGCCTCACTTAACCCTTCTAGTGCTAACAAACAACACAATTACATAATGCTGACATTAATTTCATTGCTGCTGTATACAAGAAGCATGGTTACTTACCCTTACTTTCTTGGTATCAGCACCTGCAACTTTCACAGGCATTTGATCTACTGCTCCACTCCCTAAAACACTGTTCTCTGCATTCACAGTTGCAACTGCGATATTCTTGTTCTCTGAAAGCTCCTCATCACATGTCAGAGTTTGATTAATAACTGATGTTGACATTTCACCATTTATAATCATATTTGGAGAATACTCCTCATTACTTAGTTCAACTTCAGCCCTATTTACCATGGATGTCCCATCTGATTTCAACTCACATCCTTCTTTTGTTTCAGCTAATACAGTGTGGCTTTCTGTTATATTTTCCTCTTCGTCCAAAGAACATATACTCACAACAGATTCCTTTTCAGTTTGTGACATCTTATATCCATCTGATATACTATTATTGGGTGTAGATTCTTCAGATTTTACTACATTTTCTAGCACATGTTTGGACTTAACCGCCACAGAGTTTAGACTAATTTCTTTAGAAGAATTCTGTCTATTTCCTGCCTCTTCCAGCAACTCTGTCACACAACTTGTTACTTCAGCTGCTGCACTGTTCTTTTTTTCTATGGCAACAGGCAGTTCATCATTCTGTTGTCCACTGACACTTAGGGTTACTTCTGTAAGAGGTCCTTCTATAGAAGAATTATTCTCCTCATTTTGATTAACAGTATCTGCTTTCTCTTTCTGAGCTGACAGACCATGCATGTCTTTCTCTGGCTGAAGGCAGCACACATCTGCCTTCTCAGGACATGCCAGAATACCTGTTACAGTGCCTTGAGACTGCTGCAAAGATTCCAAAGGCACATCTCGCTTGCCAGTACTATCTAAAAGCAAATAAATTACAAGAAGTATGAAGTCATTATGGAACTCAGGATTTTAACATAACATGTAATTCTGCTGAACATAATCTACACAAAATTTCATACAACAATGCCTGTGATTGATGGCTCAACCACAGCAAAGATTTATTTTGGGAGCACTAAACCAGCAACTATTGGAAAAGCTACAAAAGGAAACAAATTATCAATTGGAAAAAACAATTTTCTGTACACCATGCAATAGTATCAGCAGTTAAGAGAGCAGAGTTTGTTAGTGAAGGATTCCATATATAGTACTGAGAGGTCGTTCGTGTAAATATCATTGATCTCCATGCACATGTACCAAGTAAGGAGAAAAGTGATGACTCAAAGGACAATTATTATGAGGATTTAGGGCAGGTTTTCGGTATTCAAATTCTGTCAGCAGACTTCAATGCAAAACTGGGGAGAGAGGATATTTTCAAACTGACAATTGGACTTTAGAGTCTACATTGGGAAAGTCATGATGATGGTGTTAAAATAGTAAACTTTGCCACATCAAAAAATCTAGTTGTTAAGAGCACAATGTTCCTGCACTGAAACATTCATAAATTCACCTGGACCTCTCCTGATCGGATGACTCACAATCAGAATGATCACAAATATTGATAGACAGGAGAGGGCATTCAAGTATACTCAATGTACGATCTTTCAAGAGAGCTGTGATACTAATCACTGCCTAGTGGTTGTAAAAGTTAGGGAAGGACTGGCAGTAAGTCAACAAGAAGCAAAGAAGTATAAGGTGGAGAGATTTAATCTCAAGAAGCTAAGTGAGCTGGAAGTTAGGAAACAGTATCAGATTAAGATCTCAAACAGGTTTGCAGCCTTGTATAACTTATATGATAGCGAGGACATGAATACGGCTTGGGAAAACGTTAAAGACGATATCAAAATCTCAGCTAAAGAAAGACTAGGTCTGTATGAATGGAAGCAGCACAAGCCATGGTTTGATGAAGAATGTTTACAATTTCTAGAACAATGGAAGCAGGCTAAAATGCAGTGGTTACAGGATCCAAACCACAGTAAAGTAGACAATCTAAACAACGTAAGCTGTGAGGCTAGTAGACATTTCAGGAGCAAAAATAAGGAATATCTGTAACATAAAATTGATAAACTTAAAATTAACAGTAAGACCAAGAATATAATAGTCATGCACAGGGGCATCAATGACTGTGGATAGGTGGAGAAAACATTTCTCTCACCTACTGAATCTACATAGGGTTAATAATGTTAGGCAGACTGAAATACAGACAGCAGAGCCACTAGTGCATGATCCCAATGCCTTTGAGGTTGAGATGGGTACTTAACACTAGAAGCGCCAGTGGTGCTTCACTACCTGAAAGCGCCAACGGCGGTCAAATTGACCGGCGTGCTTTATCGCCTTTTAATTGATATCATGTTAAGTAAGGAAAGTAAATATTTAAAAATCATTAATTGCCTTAAAGTAGTTATTTATTTTGTCATGTTTTATACATATGACGTGTCAAATTGGCCTATACCAGGAAACATCGCTGACAATGATCGAAATCTTTAATAGTGTTACAGCGTGCATTTCTTGCAGTAGAATTTATTTTCTACAGTTTTCGTGCACTTTCCACATACATATTTGTAACATATTTCACATTTTTCAGTTGTTTTGTTGCGTTTACACATATCTACTTGACACTGATGCCTTTTGCTTGCTTTTCTTTTGTCCTGCGACTGCTCTTCTTCATTGTGTTTTGGAACCATAAATTCACGTTTCTCTTTGTATACCTCACGCAATTCCTCAGCAAGCTGACGGAGAAAGGCATGCCTACTCGTTTTTCCCCTGTTACACCCCTGTAAATGATCCATGCATTGATCACCGCAAGATCCAAAATGTTATAGAAAACATGGACAGGCTACCGACGTGCTGCTGCTCTTGTACTGCATCTGCGAGCCATTTGGTCAAGAATATCGACACCACACTTTGTTTTGTTGTAGAACTGCACAGTCTCGGGGACCTTTTTGCGATTTTCCAATGTCAATTGCACTATGCAATGTACTCAGAAGCAGTACTTTCTTGTTGACATTTCCTTGATAGACTGTCAAGGTAGCACCGTCACCATTTCTTAGCAGAGTGGTTTCATGAAGGGGGGACTCTCTCCATTGCCAGAACTGCAGGGATTTCTCTTCGTGTACGACTTATTGTTCCAACAATGCTCTATCTTTTGCTTTGAGTGTCCGAGCAAGGCTTGCGGATGTAAAGAAGTTATCTGTTGTTACATTCCTTCCGCATTACAATGCTCTCTGGTAGTGATTCATTAGCAGAATGTAGTTCATCTTTTCCCAAGCATGGGAAGGCGTTACATAGATATTTGGTGTCATTATCTACTAACATCCAGAATTTTATCCCAAACTTGTCAGGTTTGTTCACCATGTATTGGGTAAATCTGCACCTGGCTTTAGATGGAAAGAGTTGCTCATATGCAGTAAGATTCTCTCCAGGTCTGTAGCACAGAAAGCAGTTATCAATGAACCTCTGCCATACTTCAGAAGCCAGTGCAAATTTGTCGCTTTGCAAACGCTGCGAACGTGTTCTCTTCAGATCAAATCTCAGATACCTCATTATTTCACAAAATCTGTTTTGAGACATGGTATCAGGGAAAAAAACAAGGTCCCCAATTTACATTCCACAGCACATCATAGTCAACTGACCTGCAGCCATATGCTCCCCGTGCGTATACAAGTGCTATAAATGCATCCAGTTCTTCAATGGCAAGTGACCAGTTCTGTTCGCCTGCTCTGACTGCTTCAGCTTCTGTGCAACGCTTGATGTGACGAAGGATTGAATCATCAATGAATAATCGCCAGGCCGAAGAGGTTTTGTCCTCTGAGACACTCAGTGTGGCATGTGGTGTTGGGCCTGGTTGTTCCCTGAGCACATTGACTTCTAAATCTTCCAGATGCACCCTTCCCACTCCCAATGACAGTCCACTTTGTTTCTTTATCTTTGCTAACATACTCCGTGTCAACAAAATGCCCCATGAACTCAACTCTTCCTGTACCTCTGCCTCGTCCTCTTCCTCTATTTCCTCTTGATGTGCCTCTACGTCGTGTACTGCACCCTGCTTGTCCAACATTCATGGCAGGCATGACTTGTTGCTGCACATCATCTTCCAATTCTTCCTCCAGCCTACATGTATCTTCCGCATCGCAGTCACTGGACGAATCACTTGCAGATTTGGGTGGCTCATAATCCTCATCCTCATCCCCATTTGGCTCAAAGATGTCATCATCACTTGCATGAGACTCGTCTTCAGGAATGTCCTGCAGTCGTCGCAACAGTTCGTCAGGTTCGAAGTTACGGGCTGGTTGACGATGCATCCTGACCAGTGGCCTGGCCGAAACTGCCGACTCTTCTAAAGAGAGGTGGCACTGTCCCATTACGTCATCACTACGTGACCGTTCCCTCCTTCCCACGCTACGGCGATTGCAAAAACTACGGCCTTAATTTGTTCTGAGATCTGAAACTTATTAATTCTATATGGAATAATGAGGAATTGCCTGAGGAGTGGAAGTAGTCGATCAGTGTACCTATTTACAAAAAGGGTGATAAAACAGATGGTAATAATTATAAAGGCATATCACTTCTGTAAACTACATGCACAATTTTATCCAACATCCTGCTGTCAAGGTTAACTCCACATGCAGAGGAAATTATTGGGGACCATCAGTGTGGAATTTGACATAACAGGTCAGCAACTGATCATATATTCTGCATCATCAAATACTGGAGAAAAAATGGAATACAGTGAGGGAGTGCATCAGCATTTATAGACTTCAATAAAGCTTACGATTTAGTTACGTGAAAGGTCTTGTATAATATACTCATTGAGTTTGTTATTCCCATGAGACTAGTAAGGCATAAAATGTATCTAAATGAAACCTACAGCAGTCTGGATAGGCAAACCTTTGTCTGACATGTTTCCTATTAAGAATGGTTTGAAAAAAGGAGATGCTTTATCACCATTGTTTTTCAACTTTGTTATAGAACATGCTATTAGGAGGGTTCAGGTACACCAGGAGGGCTTGAAATTAAATGGTACACAATAGCTTCTAGTTTCTGCTGATGATGTCATATACTGGGCAGAAGTGAACATACAATAAAGAAAAACACAGAAGCTTTAGTAGTCGCTAGTAAGGAGATTGGCCTAGAAGTAAATGCTGATAAAACTAAGTACATGGGCATGTCCAAGATCAGAATGAAGAACAAAATCACAATATAAAGAGGGATAATAAATCCTTAGAAAGGGTGGAACAGTTCAAATATTTGGGAACAACCCTAAAGTGTCAAAATTCCTTTCAACAAAAAATTAGGAGCAGACTGAACTCAGGGAATGCTTACTATCATTTGCTGCAGAATCTTTTGTCTTCCAGTTGGCTATCCAAAAATATAAAATTTAAGATATACGAGGGTGGTCTGAAAAATTCTTGGCCTAACAATGAAAAAATGAATTTATAATTTCAAAATTATTTTTATTTTTCAACATAATCTCCCTTAAGACTAATACATTTATTCCAGCGATGCCCCAGCGCCATTATCCTGTCCCTGTAGTGGTTCTTCGTAAGATCTGCAAAATACCCCTCTACAGCTGCAATCGCCTCTTGATTCGAAGAAAAATGCTGACCAGCGAGGAAGAGTTTGAGTTCTGGGAAGAGACAGAAGTCAGAGAGAGCCAAATCTGGGGAATAGGGTGATGTTCCAACAGTTCATAGTGCAGATCCCTAAATTTTCCCATTGCCAAAACACTTTTGTGGGTGGGTGTATTGTCCTGATGAAAGATGATTTTTTTCTTTTGCAAACTGGGTCTTTTCTCATGCATTTTTTTATCTAGTCTCGTTAAAAGATTGGAATAATATTCCCCGGTTGTTTTACCCTTTTCAAGATAATCAATAAACAAAATGCCAAAATTAAACAGCAGATGCTAGAAAGTCAAAACACAACTATATTATATTATATATATATATATATACACACACACACACACACAAACACACACACACACACACAGCAGATAATGGTAACCACTAACCAACTACATATTTTGGCCTTTAACAGGCCATCATCAGGTTGCACATCTAAAGAAAAGGGCTGAGGGCTGTACAATATACAATGTGACTTCTATCTGATGACGAGATCTCGTTCATCATATCATATAGGGGAAAGTCGCCTAATATGGGGAGGTTTTTTTTAAACTGCTATTAAACTTAGGAAAATTGTAAAACTTTCCAAAACACAAGAATAACTTAATTTGATTCATGAAGAGACAGTTGCTACATAAACATCATACATTATGAAAAGAAAAATGCGTGTAAAATTTATTTCCATAAAAGCTTCATCTCCCCAAATTAGGCGCATACATGTTCCTAATATGGGGAGGTGAGTGCACCAAATTTGGGGAGGTGAATAATTTACAAAGAAGGTACAAAAAATAGTTACAAAATACGAAAAAAATACAAATAAAAGGATACAAACTAAGAACAAAACAGTATTTATCCCTTTCAAGGCTCACAAACAAAATCTTCCTCCATATCAACACAAAGTGTGTGTGCCCATCCGAAACATTTCGCACATTTTATCTAGTGTTCTCCACCGTGGTCTTCAGAGAAACGACCAGTACAGAACACACAATCAGCGTCTTGTTACTCATCTTCTTCCATCGAATAGTCAGCAAAAGGAACAGCTAGGTCCAAATCTGTTGGAGTGTCAGACGGAGTTGGATCCCGGCAAACCCTTCTCTTCTGTCTTTTTTAAGGACCAAGAAGGGCATTCGACACAAGCCGACTGGTTTTGGGTTTAGTGGCCTGTTTTATTTTCTTTTTTTGAATTGCTCAACGAATTTTTTGAACTCGTTATTTTCTTTGCTGTTCCACCACGAGGATTTGGCTTTAGGTTCAGGCTTGGCACAGGGCTGATATCTGATGATCAGAGAGCCTCAGCAGAAGTGAACGGCGAAAAATTAGCAGAACTGAATGATGGCTGATCGCTGGTCTTTATCAAAGCAGGATGGTTCACAGGAGCAGCATTTTGTCCTCTGAGGACAGAGGGAACTCTTATGGTCTGAAAATGTTCTTGTCACAAGGAAAGAGGCCTGTCGCCCGGAGGCCATTAGCCGCTATTTCGGCTGTTGTAGCTTGCTTGTATGCATTACCGAATAGTTTGCCAATTTGGTAGACGGCGACGACTCGCCCTGCGTGTGAACGGAGCCATTTTTCAATTTCTTGGCAGCAGAATGTTTTCAGGGGCCCAATGAAAGCTTTATCCAAGGGTGGCATTTTGTGGCTGTTGTGAGGTGAAAGGCAAATGATGTAAACATACTTCTCTCAAGCTAAAGTAACGACCTCCACGTTCCTGGGGTGTGAATAGTGACCGTCCAGTCCTAAGATAACAGGATCTTCTTTTGTCGGCTTTGTATGTTTGCTGAAATGAAGAAACCACTGGGAAAAAAATTTCACTCTGTATCCACTCCGAGGAATGGCACACGTGGATTGATCCAGGCAGTGTGCCATTCATCAGTTCTTGTTTCATATTTTTTTCTTGGAAATGCAAATAACGGAGGAATGAAGTGTCCAGTTGGACTCATACAGGTGACGACTGTCACAAGAGATCCCCATTCTGCAGATTGAAAAGTTATCTGCTTGCCTTTCAAGCCTAATATTTTCATGTGTTTGTGCCATACAATAGTGATGCCAGTTTTGTCGCAGTTGTAAAGTCTTGCAGGATTATGTTGGTGTCCACTGCGGGTTCGTAGATTTAAAAAAACTGAGCTACTGATCTAGGAGTGAAACCCCTTGCTCTTGAGAGTGAAAGACCTTCAGGGGCTCTAACTGAAACTTGTGGATGACAACATAGGAAAATTTTCTACCATTTCCTTCCACTTTCATTTCTCTTGCAAAATAGGTTCTTAATTCCGTTTCTTACAGCAAGTTGGTAAGCAAGACGCATGATGTCTGCCAGGTGAAGCCAAAAAACTTTCTTTCCATCAAAAGACAGTGCTCAGCCAGATCATTTTCTGCTTCACAAGGAAGAACTTGCTTCTTACCCAGCTTTGTTTTTAGTGTTTCACTTGAGCTTTTCTGCCGTTCTTTAACATAATGCTCTAGTGTTGTTTGTGGTATGTTGAAAAATCTGGATGCTTTGTAGCTGCCCATTTTCTTGTTCCTTATAGCCTCAATAGCTGCCTTTATTCTTTCGGGGTCCCATTTTTTCCTTTGAGCCATCTGTAATATTATATAACCCACAAGCAATAATTCATGAAGTACTGTTCCTAATATGGGGAGCCCCATATTAGGCTCCAACCTCCCCATAATAGGCGCAAACAGGTGCTCGAGAAAATGGGTGAATAAAACAGAAGGACATAAAATTCTACCAATGAACCAAAGCAGGTGTTTAAGATTACACTATTAGAGAACTTTGCACCAAACTACTTCAGAAAAATAGCTTACCTTCAACGGCTCATGAGTCACAGTTTAGCGATAAGCAAAAATTTCACAGCGCACCAAAACAAAAACACCCAGTCAGTACTGAGGTCCTGAGCAACTGACCGTTTATACTGTGATTACAAGAACCAGCCTCATCTGCTTGATGATTTACACTCTTAAGCAGAGAGCTCAGCACCTCCTGGTATGAAATAATGCACCTCCCCATATTAGGAAACCTCCCCATATTAGGCGACTTTCCCCTACATATACATATGTTTTATGATATACATATACATTATATTCGGGTTAAATTAGGTAGAACTAAATATGTGGGTAAAGTTATAAAGAAAACTAATGGGTAATTAATGCCCTGGGATGTAGTCCACGGTGGGTAGCGGACTCTGAACTCCTAGGTTTGTGATGTGGTAATTAGTAGAACAAAAGCTGTCTCAGTGTTGGCTCCAATATGATGCAGTACCGGTGATTGTGCTGTGGCAGTGATAAACATGGATATGGTGTTGTGGAAGGGGGCCCCTAGGTGCGATTCGGCAACTGTCTTGAATGGTGCGGTGTGGTTCTCAATATTGCTGTGGTACGGGGTTCCTTCTGAAGTACTGTTATGTGCGCTAATGTGAGTGGTGTGATCTCCCGTATGTGGTAGTAGTGTCCTGGGTCAGAGTGTTGCAGGTGTTGGTCACGTTGAGCGCGTATATGGGAGTCAGTCTTCATTTATCCTAATGGTGTTGAATTTCATTATCACCGTATAGCACTCGCTGTGTGGAATTTTATGTGTAGCACTTGTTGTATGTGTATATGTTTGGTACACGGAGTAGTTATGCATCTGTGTGGAAGATTTTTGGTGACACAATGCACTGTAGGGTAAAACTGAACTCAGAATGAAACTGATGCATCAGTTTCATTCTGAGTTCAGTTCTACCCCACAGTGCAGTGTGTCACCAAAAATCTTCCACACAGATGCATAACTACTCCGTGTACCAAACATATACACATACAACAAGTGCCACACATAAAATTCCACACAGCGAGTGCTATACGGTGATAGTGAAATCCAACACCATTAGGATAAATGAAGACCGACTCCCATATACGCACTCAACGTGACAAACACCTGCAACACTCCGATCCAGGACACTACTACCACATACGGGAGATCACACCACTCACATTAGCGCACATAACAGTACTTCAGAAGGAACCCCATACCACAGCAATATTGAGAATCACACCGCACCATTCGAGACAGTTGTCGAATCGCACCTAGGGGCCCCCTTCCACAACACCATATCCATGTTTATCACTGCCACAGCACAATCACTGGTACTGCATCATATTGGAGCCAACACCGAGACAGCTTTTGTTCTACTAATTACCACATCACAAACCTAGGAGTCCACAGAACGCTACCCACCGCGGACTACATCCCAGAGCATTAATTACTCATTAGTTTTCTTTATAACTTTACCCACATATTTAGTTCTACCTAGTTTAACCTGTCTATAATGTATATGTATATGTATAAGATATGATGAACGAGATCTTGTCATCAGATAAAAGTCACATTGTATATTGTACAGCCCTCAGCCCTTTTCTTTAGATGTACAACCTGATGATGGCCTGTTAAGGGCTGAAACATGTAGTTGGTTAGCGGTTACCATCATCCGCTGTATATATATTTATATATATAATACAATATAATATAATATAATATAATATAATATAGTTGTGTTTTAACTTTCTAGCGTCTGCTGTTTAATTTTGTGATTTCGACTAACACAACGGGGATGTTGCACCTCAAACA
>Ga0268261_10003967_pt1 | contig 10996 bp, 8 predicted proteins | sample TergutNc150P1_FD_190353 | JGI IMG/M metagenome (GOLD analysis project Ga0268261, IMG submission 190353) | Nasutitermes corniger P1 segment gut microbial community from laboratory colony in Florida, USA - Nc150 P1 (SPAdes) (version 2) | ecosystem: Host-associated > Arthropoda: Insects > Digestive...
CTGTCGTGTGTTGTCAGGTAGAGGTCTCTGCGACGAGCTGATCACTCGTCCAGAGGAGTCCTACCGACTGTGCTGCGTCGTTGTGTGTGATCTAGAAACATCAAGAATGGGTGCTCCATATATATATGACATTAGTCACCTAAGGGTTAACACTATGTCTGGTTTCTTTGCTATGCATTTTGTCTCCGAATGTACAGGAGAGTCCTTCATACCTTTTATTTTATGAAGGGACCCTCTCCCTTCCGTCTTAACCCTTGGGCGGTGCCATATGATATATAAAAGATCTTGGGAACCTCCCTGGACAGGCATGGTTCAGCTACAGCCCTGCTGCACGGAAGGCAGAAAGCAGTCGCAATCCGACAAGGACTGACTGTCTTCATGATTGACTCGGTTTAACGACGTCTTGTCAAATACATTTGTGGGTGCAATCAAACCGCTATATAAAAGAGACCTGAACAGCGAAATGTTTTGACTATTAGTGAACATTTTGGGGCATGTTCCCAGGCCTTACTACAAGCTACACACATACCGATAACTTTACATAATGATTGATTTCATTTTTATTTAACGTGTTTGTAGGAGTGTTCTTCCTGATATTTATTATATTTTGGATTCTTGACCCTCGAAGATGGGACCCATAGGTTATCCCAAAAGGTCGGTGAGGAACTGCCACCACTCGCTGCGTAATAACCCAGGAGAGAGCAGACTTTATCTACTGATATGTTGAATGGAAAAAAATAAAATAAAATATTACACCAAATTTGGCCATATTTTAAGAGCAGATATACTGCTTTTCCCCTCCAGGTTCTATATCATATATGTCCATTTCTTCTAGAAACAGAGTTATCAAAATACACACAAATATAAATTTAATATTAATGGATCCGTGCATCGTAGTATGATTCAGTAGAAACAACCAACAAGATGCAACCTTGTAACAGAATTTATTATTCCACGGTTCGTTAAAGGCTCAACATGTTTCGAGCGGTACGCCGCTCATCATCAGGAGCTCTAAATGTATTTGCAGCCTCTGGTTTACATACGCATGTATGAGTGGAAACTCAGATTGAGTCTAAGTTCCCACTCAGACTTGACTACGGCCGGTCACCACATGCGTATGTAAACCAGAGGCTGCAAATACAGTTAGAGCTCCTGATGATGAGCGGCGTACCGCTCGAAACATGTTGAGCCTTTAATGAACAGTGGAATAATAAATTCTGTTACAAGGTTGCATCTTGTTGGTTGTTTCTACTGAAACACAAATATAATTTTGCCCATCATCGTATATGGGTGTGAAACTTGGTGTGTTACATTAACGGAAGAACACTGCCTGAGTGCACTCAAGCATAGGGTTCTGGGGAACCATGTCTGGGCCTCAGAAGGACGAAAGAACAGGCAGCTGGGGGAGAAAATTATGCGGAGCTTTATGATGTGTGCTTATTACCACACCTGGCGCAGTTGGTTGAAGCACTGTGCTACAAGCCGGAAGGTCGCGGTTTCAATGCCCCATGAGGTCATTGGGATTTTTCATTCACTAAATCCTTCCGGCAGCACTATGGCCTTGGGGTCGACTCAGCCTCTAACAAAAATGATTACCAGGGGTATCTCCTGGTGGGTAAAGGCAGCCGATGCTTAGGGCTGACAACCTTGCCACTTTCGTGTACCGAAATCTGGAAGCCTTAACCTCCTGGAGCCCTAAGGGCCTGTCCAGGCCTGTAAAGGAATAACTTTAACTTTATTAAAATTTATATATATTCTGCCGTGAACCACAACAAAAGAAACTATACCTTTACCTTTACTCATTGCCACAACATGTTAAGTTGATAAAATCAAGCGAGATGGGCAGCGGACGTGGCAGGTATGGGAGAGAAGAGGAATACATATATAGGACAGTATTTGTAAATCTGAAGGAAAGAGTCATTTCGGAAGACCAAACTTTACATGGGAGGGTAACATTTCAATGGCTCATAAAGAAACATTATTAGAAATCGTAGACTGGGTTTGTATTGTTCAGGACAGAGATAAGTGGTGAGCCCTACTGAAGTCACCCAGAACAGACTGCAGCACACCTCTGGACATGACAGAGTGTGTTTTCCCATTAAACTAAATAAAGGAAAAAAGTCTCCATTTACAGTGAAGGCTACTTTTCTGTGAGATCCAACCCCATGTAATCTGGCTTATAGGCACCAATGTTTCCAAAGAATTGCTTTCTCCATCTTCGGGGTGGAATGGTAAGCTAGGGTGGAAATCATCACTGACATAAGGAAAAAGGACTGACTCTCAGAAATATCACTGTTTGTTAATAGTCTATGTACAGTTCTACTCCCAGTGTTCCTCCCACTTCTACACTTCTTCCTATGCTGGTTTATTCTTCTAGCCTGAAGATCAATTTTACACTTTCTTCCTAAATGACTACACTTATCCACCACGCTACACAGCATTTTGGCTCAGAAAACACTGACCTTTAATGCTAGTTCTCCAAGAACATAATATTTCACACATTTCTAGAGTACGTAGAAACTTGAAAGCCTGGTTGTCTGACAGTTGTGTCTGTATTGCAGAAGGGGAGAGGCCACGCTTCCTGCTAGCATCGTTGCTAGGTTATCCATCTACATGTATGCACAACAATGCACTGCACAGCTGCACATATACCTTCACCTGTTGGATTGTTGGGGGACAACTCACCAAAGGTACATTCATCTTACACACTTTCTGTGGCACTATAAATAGGTTTAGTTATGTACTGATTCTTTAATGTCTTCTATAGTTATCCAGCCCATACAACACCATAAATGCTGTAACATTCATGTATTCGTCATACACACAACATGTAATGGCTGACAATTTCGGCCATTGTCAGGCAATACTACAACAATATTAAAGGTAAATTGGAAAAAAGTTTTTTGTCATCAGAGGACCGTGCATTGTGATATATTCTTATAATAAAACCAACGAGATGCACTAATTTCTCAAATTTATTTTTGGAATAGCATTAGGTATATGTCATACAGGTTATGCTGACTGCTTGCTAGCAAGCAGTCAGCATAGCAGTGATGTGTGTACAGTGCTAGATTCCTAATGATGGACAGAGAAACTGTCTGAAACATGTAGAGTTCTATTCCAAAAATAAATTTTAGAAATTAGTGCATCTCATTGGTTTTATTATAATGAAAAAAGGTCTCTTCTTTGTATTACTATTCAACCTGAAATAATTATATTATTATACTACAGAAGGAATAATAAAATATTTAAAATACATACTTTAAATATTTTCTTATAATGTTACATGTTACTATTTATTAAACAAATATAATGGGATAATGTTATCCAATTTTACTGACTCTTTGTTTGTAGCAGCCCCTTGCTGTCATGTCGTTATATTTTACAAGTTCATATACCCTTTCTCTGACATTGACCTGCCTCATTTAACTTCCTGAACTGTATCCACTGCCTTAATATTTCCTGGAAAAATTCTGTTTTTTTTTTTTTTTTTTTTTTTCTTGTGTTGTTATGATGAGACCATAGGGGAGATTTACTTGTGGTTTCCTTCACCAAGATAAATTAAATCTGACACTTTACATTTTTCTGTAAAGGCTGCAGCGAGGGAGGTGGAGGAGGACTAGACCTGATGGCCGATCTACTATTCACATGCTGTGTGCCCGTGACATCACCTGCTGCTACAGTCAGTCAGGTGCTGCCAGTTCGCAGGGAAGATATCGATCACAGAAACAACGAGATTTTGGGTGCCTCCAGAACAGGTACATATCTCAGAATATTTAGTTTATGCTATAACCTATATATAAATATGGACTGGTAAGTGAAACTACAAGACCTTCCAAGAAAATTATCAGTAATTGAATCCATCAAAATACTTTCTCCACTACACGGAGTCCAGTGAAATATCAAAGTAATTATTACATAAGCAAATGGACTTTTCATTCATGCCCACCCTCATATTGAATGTTATATCACATCTGAAGTTGAGACAGTCTTTTTAAATTAACTAAGAAAGAAACACAAGTACAGCAGGTGGAAATCAGTTGTTTGTTCTGCAGAGTGTGGAGTGCCAAGGATTGCTCTGCAGAAGCGGATTATTGGTGGCAATGAAGCATATTTCGGGGAGTTTCCATGGCAGGCCCACATTCGCATCGCAGGGTACCAGTGTGGGGGCGTACTGGTCAGCAGGTGGTATGTGGCCACAGCAGCACATTGCATTCACAGGTCAGCAACACAGTACTGCTGTAATAATATCACTTTACGGTGAAATACTGTGTTGGATGTTATACATGTAATTATACAGTCCACATTAATTATTTTTCAGTTACTAAATATTTACTACTATAAGATGACATCCATATTCCAGCCATTTGTAATTTCTAATGCTAACAACTTCTGAGACTGTGAATGAAAGTTTTAGTGTAAATTCTTATACATTCATAAAATTCTGATACTTCTTTGCTCACAATATATTTATCTTCTGTTATCACTTATTATGATGCTTAACATTTCAGCTGTGACTAATTGCAATACTGGTATTTCTCTCTCTATGGCATCAGATTTGAGAACACTTTGACCTGTATTTTCTATCTTCAGTTTGAGATGATGCATTTCGCATTCATTGGACAATTAATTGTGATAAGGTCATGTTGATAAACAGATTAATCCATAAATATCTGTGAAATCCATTCTTCTGACATATTGCACTTTATCACTGTTTATGCATTGCTTAATGTCTAAAGACTGAGTAAAGGCCTCATATTCAAAGGTCATTGTTCCGATTCTTCAATGGACCATTTACGTTAAAGATGAAGCCACTACATTGTCTTGAAATGCTGAGCAACAGACACCCATTGACAAAGCATAATATGCCAGAAAAATTGGACTGCAATGATTCAACAGTCTAAAAACTCGTGCCATAAATGGTTAATTACTTAAAACTAAACCCCTTGTAGCCCTATTTAAATTTCTTTTGTTTCTATGCTAATGTACCATTCAGTTTTAATTCCCTTCATACACTGTGACTCTGCACATTGTAATCTTTGTAACCCCATACTGCACATTTCTGACAGTGTGTAGTTGCAATGTTTGCTCGGTCTTGTTGCAGGGCACGCCTAAAGGATATCACAGTGTACCTAGGGGAGTATGACACACAGAATACAGGCCACTACCTTGAACCACTGCCAGAGGAGATCCTGAGGGTTGTACATAAGATAATTCATCCAAATTTCCAGTACAGGATCACACAGCCAGACAGATTTGATCTGGCACTGTTAAGATTATCCCGACCAGTCAGTTACCGGGAGAACATCCTACCTATATGCCTACCACGACATGATGCATCATTCTGGGGCCAGATGGGTGTGGTGGCAGGCTGGGGCAAGACAGACACCACTTATGGTTTGTAAAACAGTCCTTTCTTGCTGGAAGGATCCTGGTTCTGACACCTTCCTGTTTTCAGTTGCTTAAATAAAGTTGGTGTTACAGTAATTCTGTAGCAGTTAAAATAAGTTGTTGGGATGAACATGTCTACTTTCTTTAAATATTTACTTAAACAGAGAAAAGTTTTACTTACTAATAAGTAAGACAAATTGTATAGCATATTACAAATAGTGGAATTCAAAATCTTCATAAAACATACTCTTCACTTTCCAGGTTAACTTTGTGATGGAAGAAAATTTGTATGATTTTCCAGGGTTTTTTTTTCTTAACTTGCATTCTGATAATTTACCACAAACACATTTAACGCATTTTTCTAATATTTCTGCAAAGTGCTGCCTAAGAAGAAGGTATTTAATTCAAGTTTTCCACCGTCTTTTTCGCTGAGTTTGCTAAATTTGTACCAGATGTCACTAGCATGTGCTGTAATACTAGGAACAAGACTGACATACAACCAAACTGCAGCTCATTAAGAAAGTGAGAGATGATAATCCTTGAGTTTAAAAGTAAAATCTGTTTACAAATTGTTAGCCATATATTTATTTTCGTATTCTTCAGTAAGAAATAAAAACTTGGCTGCCTAGTTACTCAAAGCATCTTTATTCGCATATCTTGCTACTCTGAAATTGATGATGGACTTGTCTTCAAAATTTTCAATCATGATTCTGCCTCTTTCTTTATGGTAAACAATGAAAATGGAGGCAGCACGTTCATCTGAAGCACGGGCAACAAAGCCCACATTTAAAAAAAAATATATACTGTGTTACTAGTGTGATTTTATCCTGTATAAATTTACTTTTATCTGTGTTTAGGCTACTTCTAGACATACCTCCATACAAGCATTTAACAGAGTTCCAGAGCATGTCTGTGGTTTATTTTTGTGTTCAGCTAATAGATTAGCATCATCCAGAAAGTGGTGTTTTCCACTAATTTTTTATTTTCTTGGACCTTCATAAAGTTGTACTGTAAACAGAAGTTGAAAATCAGTAGTGAGAAAGCTTCTTGTTTCCAGCCATGCTGAATAGCAAGTGTTTCAGGCAAATATTTGTAAGAGGTAATGGAAGAGGTTGATTTTAGTTGAAGTTTAATGAGTGCTAAGGATTCTGATGAATTGTGTGTATTACACTCTTTATTACTGCCTTTCTTAACTTTTTTGAGCAGAACACTTTCTGGAAATTGGACCTGTTTCTGTTCTCAACAGAAAAGGGAGGAATCACTTTTTTTTCTCCCCAGAATATTACACAATAGATGAAGACCAGAAACCCAGTAATACTGAAGTTTAACCCTTATCCCGCTAACGTGGAGAATATGGTGAGCTCCTAATAATGCCAGCAATTGGCAGATGGGATTTAACTCGGTGTTTAAAGGGCTAACTTTCTGTTTTACAGGGAAAACGGGGACCAATATATTGCAAAAGGCAACAGTTCCTATCCTGAGTGATGCAGAGTGTCTGCAGTGGCATGAACACAAGAACATTAACTTAGAGCTCCACTCTGAGATGTTCTGTGCTGGTCACAGTGATGGCCATATGGATGCCTGTCTGGTGAGTCTGATGAGGCATGATTTCCTGGTTAGCATCCCATATCTTTACAGAAACACTGATGGCTGTGTATGATGATAAAGTTTATCCATAATGGGAACATTTCTTTATTCCCTCCCTCTGTCCCTCCTAACTGATCAGGTAACTTCCACTGAGCAGGTTAGTTCACATTCGTGGTAAAGAGGTATACAGTTTGTATTTCAGCTAATGAAATGGCTACCCAAGCACACAATACTTGGTAGTTATCTTTAATTCTTGCTTATATAATCTAAAAAAATATATTAAAACAAGCCTGACTGCGTCTTCCCTACACCTTTCTAAATACTCGTATTAAAAATCATTATCATATCTTGCCCACCACTATGTAATCAGTATATCTGATACAGCTTTATTTCATCCATGAATCATTCAATCTCTTCAACTTATTCAAACTCCCTCCAACATGGTTTTCCCTTATCATACTCTTTGGCTTTCAAAACATATGCAGCTATGCAAGGTCTGAGCTTCTCACAGCAGTCTTTTTGAAGTTCCCAGTCTCTGGAATGTGACACTGCATCAATGGGTGAATAATTTCTTACATTTTGAAGGACTGTGGTGCCTTCATCTTCAGTATCAAGCAGCACCCACACAAAGGAAGGCACTATGATTCTTCACAACACTGGGAACTACTCACCCAGTGACACAGTGCACTTCCCAAAAGATTTGAATCTGCATTCAGTTACATGATCTAAAGGATTATCACCATCATCACTAAGGTCCACTGTATCATGAATGAGTTCAGTAATTTTCAGATGTTTGTTGTGTATCACAGAAAGGGTTAATGAGAAGTAACACTTAACAGTTATATCTAAATCCCTTCATGACTTGCAGTGCGCTTTTTTAGATTACTGACAGATAGAAGAAAAATTCATATGTGGTGACAATGATCCCTTCCCTCTCTATGTCAGATGTAAGGGATAAGAATTTGCTGAAAGTAGCAGTTTTTTGTGTGTATGAAGTAACTAGAGGAATGCTAACTGTTGCAGGGAGATTCTGGTGGACCACTGATTGTACAGCAAGATGGCAGGTGGATGCTGGCTGGTATTACAAGTGCTGGGTTTGGTTGTGCAGTGGACCATCAGCCAGGAATATACCACAAGGTGGCAGACACAGCCGGCTGGATTGCAGCACATATAAACACATGAATATTTCAATCCAGTACAAACACACATGGTAAAAATGGCAATCACAATATCGTCTGGAAACATAACCACACATTTGGAACCCTTTTAACAAAATCCTTTTGGATTAATTTTCAACTGTTTGAAGATTACGTCAAGTAGCACCATGCCTGCCTTTACAGCTACAGTTCCATAGCAGCAAGATCTGGTTATTGCAGTGGTATCTCATTTTTATATTTTGGTGTGCGGAGAATCAAAAAGTAAAGGCAAAATACGTTTAACGGCTGTAATAGAAGTAACTGTGAGCAATTTTACATATCATTTTTCTACATACCCAAATGTGCAGCCACTTCAGACACCATTATCCGTCTTCTCTAATCATGGCATCTGTCCTGTCGATGTGGTCTTGGGTGCACGATGTTGATGGCCAACCAGAATGACCTTCATCAGTAACATGTGTTCGACCCGATTTAAACCTTTCCACCCACTCACAGACCTTTCGTTGACTCATGGTGCTCTGTCCATACTGAGCCAACATATGACGGTGAATTTGCACAGGTTTCACTCCTTCTGCCCAAAGAAACCGCACTACGCCACGTTGTTCTTCGCTGGAGCAATCTTGCAAAGGAGCGTCCACGTTTTTGCCCTCGTTGCTGCCACTCGACTGAAGGCAGAGCACTGTACTGCAAATGGCTGAACTCTTTAACAGGCATTGTCAATACTGTGCAATGCGCCAGCTCCTCACTGTCCCCGTTACTGTGTAATTGAAAAATTGCCTTTATTTTTTAATTCACCCTCCTATACTGATAAATAAAATAAGTCTTTGTGTAAAGAATGACCACACAAAAGCAACAGTGTGTCATCTGTTGATGACAAGAGAAAGTACTAGCACAGTCTACGCATCAAGTTTATAATGTCTAGGCTGGATGGACAAAGAGTTAAATGTGCCTTGGTGTCAGTACAAGTAGAGAACGGGCTAAACGAAATTAATATTTCAAGCTCGTTTCCCATATACAGTAACAAAAACTGTGATACACACATGTTGAGAGCATTTGTTAATAATGTTCCTGACTAATGTAATTGAACTTAAGTGATTAATATTTTTCAGTGTTTATTAACAACACCGAAACTTAGGAAGAGGTTACAGGCTGAGCAAATAACTGGGATAACTAGAGGGCCAAATGTGTTCTGCCAAGATTTGTGGCAGAGAAACGTCTAGGAGTATGTCCACTTAGAAAACAAGGAAACAGGAGGATAATCTTAAGATGAATATTAGGGGAATAGGTTATGAAGATTGGTGGCACATGGAATTAGCTCAGAATAATGTTCAGTGACAAGCTTTTATATGGCAGTACTGCCCCTTTTACTACAATTATTGTTTCAGTAGAATTTTTACAGTAATAAATGCTGCAGTTTTAACTTCACTGCATTGTTTCATGTGATGATTGGCACAGACAGACACACATAACATTACATTCATTGAAGTTATTGTGAACAAAGGCAACAGTATAAAGTTGAAATATATACCCTTAAAATAAAATGTTTTATCAACTGTATTTACGTGTAGTGTTGCCTAACCTTTATAGATGCCTGTAAAAGCTGTTTATTCACCAGAAAACCTCAAGTCTCATAAATCCAACTGCAAGCATGTTTCAGATACAACAACCTTTTAACCAGTTACACTTATCTAAATATTTAAATAGGTTGTTCTTCGTTTCCAGAACAGTTACTACAGTGCGCTCTGGTAGTGAAGGATTTACTGTGGTGCACCAAACTGTCCCATGTATATACTAGGTATTGTTTTTGAGTGCCATTATTGCAGAATTTGGTACCTAAAAGTGAAAGGCCAATGTATTACATGACACTTTATTAAAAGACACGACTGAAGTCACATTCAGTCCCACAAATTGTAAGGATGATGGCACACATGGGTTCCACATTTCTTTATATTATGCATTCTGCTCTAAGCCTCATTGACCTAGGCTAACCAGGCCAAAGGGCTAGTCACTGCCTAAGATTATTGTATATTTATTACTACCAGCCTTCTTGTGAATAGAATGTGTATGCAACTAGAGAGGAATATGGAGAAGTATGCTGGACAGATAAATATACCAGCTAATTGAAAATGTGGAACAAGAGAAACCATGGCATTAAACTGCATGAGTAGATCAGTTATCGTACTACTGCGTACATAGATTATGTGCGGCTAATATAGAGACTGCAAGTAATGTATGATGCACAAGTGCAATACTGCTTAATATAATTCACTGTTACATTACTGGAAATGGTTAAATTGGGTATAGCTAATAGATTCAGATATTTGTGGTAAGGTTATAAATTGCAGGTAAAATCTGAAGTCTCTAACAGGTGAAAGAATTACACAGAGCAAAATAGTTTAGATGGGGTCTGCTTTCTCTCTTCTTGTGCAAAATCTTTTGCAGTTCAGGTAAAATGGTTATAACGTAAGATATGAAATTTTCAGAATAGTGTTACTGAACATATGAGTTTTCTGAAATGTTATGCCATGTTGACTAGTAAACAGCTAACTATTTACCAGTGGAAACAGCATAACATCTCAGAAGACTCGAATCTTTAACCCTTTAAACTCCGAATTAAATCCCATCTGCTATTTGCTGGCATTATTAGGAGCTCACCATTTTCTCCACATTAGCAGGATAAGGGTTAAACTATTAACCTTTAGGCTACTAATGTCATATATATATGGAGCACCCACTCTTGATGTTTCTAGATCACACACAACGACGCAGCACAGTCGGTAGGACTCCTCTGGACGAGTGATCAGCTCTTCGCAGAGACCTCTACCTGACAACACACGACACTCACAACAGACAAATATCCA
>Ga0268261_10003968_pt1 | contig 10996 bp, 10 predicted proteins | sample TergutNc150P1_FD_190353 | JGI IMG/M metagenome (GOLD analysis project Ga0268261, IMG submission 190353) | Nasutitermes corniger P1 segment gut microbial community from laboratory colony in Florida, USA - Nc150 P1 (SPAdes) (version 2) | ecosystem: Host-associated > Arthropoda: Insects >...
GCTGATCACTCGTCCAGAGGAGTCCTACCGACTGTGCTGCGTCGTTGTGTGTGATCTAGAAACATCAAGAATAGGTGCTCCATATATATATATATGACATTAGTCACTTAAGGGTTAATAAACACTGCTTCCTTTACAAACCAGTCCCTGCAACAGGATTTCTTGCCTGAGATGCTGGTGGTGTGGTGCAGGATGTGATGAACACAATAATGGAAACAGCATGTGCCTCCAAAACGTTTGTACCTATCTACAGGACTACACAGTGTCCAAGCTCTGAAAAATACATTTTGAAAAATTCCCACCATGCAAACTATAAAATCTATATTTTTAGTCCCATTTTGTAATTTACCTCTTCTTCCAATTCATGTTTGTATAGGGAATTCAACATATGCGATTCACTCTCCTCCTCCTCATCATCATACAAATGATATTTCATCTTCAAATACCCAGTTAGTGCTTTCTTTACAATTTCTGTATCAACTTCCAATTTATCAAGGCGGATTATTAAAGATGCACAACGCCGGCATAAAACATCATCTGCTGTTACAATTACCATGAATCTGTCTCCCATTAACTGGCCAAGTTTTGTTGGCAATGCAATTTTAGAGTATGGCGCAATCCCCATTAAAAGGGGAGTGGCTCTACCACAAACCACACTGTCACAAATAAAGCATTGTGAGGAAGAAGTAAAATTTCTTGCAACTTCTTTTAATTTCAGTTCTGGGTCATATCCCTGTACCTGAAAGAAAATTTCGTAATTATAAATATCGTATATCATATCACAACTGCTTAGACTATATTCTACTCATCGAAAGTTCAGGTTACCACTCGTCTAATACATACATACATATATATAGGCCCATTCAACGTACAGTAAAAGTACAAACATCGAAATAAATAACACATAAATAATGCTCCCCATTTGTATGATTCATATTGTCTGCGTACTTGGGTTGCTTTCCTTAGTCATCAAGACAACGGGAGCTGTCGTGTAGAACAAGAAATTAATGAACATGGACAGCGCATTAAGATCTGCAGTGAATTACTGTGTACATAAAAAGTGTTTATAAGATCACCTTTCCAAAACTTGGACGGAGAGTCTTCTTCATGGTTAGGCTCATAATTTAAAATATGTAGTACATATTACTCTAACTGCGTAGCCATTTTGCTGTGTTATCTCGTTTCTGTGTGATTTTGATTACGTCACTTGAAGAGATCCAGTTACGTATAACCGAGTGCAACTGCTCCGAAATTTGAAATGAATGTATTTTAACCATATTTAAATGCACGTGAGTTCCAGTGTGATAGTTTCAAAGTGCAGTATATGTAAACAACTGCTCAATATGAAATTGTTACCAATGTTATATTTATAACGTTGCGTGTTGGTAACACTGGAAAAAAAAGTTGCATAGATAATGAAATGCCATGCACACGGATCAGAGGCCATAGCGACAAAACCATGGAGAAACCAGTACGAGGTGAATCTCATGTGTGGAATACAAGCATTGAAAGCACGATCCCGTAAAGACAGATAAGATAATAGAACGTCAATCACAACAGTTTGATTCAGTACCTAATTTTATTGTTCGAAACGTGCTAAAGCGCATATTTTAAAAGGACAATGGCGCCTCACTACTAGCGTAACACAGGCCTGGGCTGACTCTTGTGCCTCAAATTTGAGTAACGTGTATTCTTCTATATCCATTTATTTATGCTTCCTTGATTTAAACACAAATCTGTGTCGTGGTTTTGGTCCACAGTATTACACAGTCTCTAAAAGGGTTTATACAACATTCCACGCAATATGATGCATTTAAACTTCAAGGAAGGAGTTTGGACCTGAAGCGTTTTATATTGTCCGCATAGTGCTGACATGCTACATCAAAGTACTGAATAGTATGTAATATATTGTTGTAATACATTTTTTAACATTTTGACTTTAATTAAGTTTCGGCCAGTATAAAAAGATATATTACGCGGACAATTGTAAGACTGGGATATCAGTAGTTTCTTAACTAGAAATGATACGAGCCTGTCTCTTACGTTTTTGAGGCTTGTCCCTGATGATGTCTCTATGGAGATAGCCGAAACATGTAGCACGTTTAGATACTTAAATAAGGTATTGTCTAAGAATGGTTGTGATGGTATGTTTTATCTGTGTATTTACTCACATGATGTCTCGGCGTAAGATTACAACAAGAGACTTTTAAGTTCCAAGTTTGGAGTGGGGATAATATATGGAAAAATGAAAGCACACACATATATTAACAGTTGTATCGCTTTTATGAGTGGTTGCGAAATATGTGAGGGTATAACCTGTATTTGTTGCTCAGGAAATTGGACCTTTTTCTGCTTAAATATTCTATGAGAAGAAAAGTCAAGATGTATGTGCTGCTGATAATGAAATGTTTTTAGTGGTATATGTTGACAGTTTCGTTGCTCAGCATCAGGATTGTGATGTATGTCAGTTATCTCAAATGATGTTATCATGAAACCATTTTGTATTTGTCAGGAAAACGGTGACTAGGCACTGTCTGTTACCTGTACTGAAAAGGTAGGCAGAGACTTGATTCTGTTATACCATAGACTCTTGTTATATTTTATTTGAATTCAGACAATGATTTTATTTTCCTTAAATTCACTCAGTATGAATCAAAAACAGTGTCGACTGATTGGATTTATCCTATCCATTATTATTTTTATCACCAGTGTTTGTTTTTAGATTAAATATTAATTGATAAGGAAATTGTATTGAAGTAGAAGAATGCCCCTTGGTGACATAAGGAAAAGAATAGTCATTCGTGGGTAGAGCAAGCAGATTCAGGAAAACAAAGAGAAAGATGAAAATTCTGTCACATCAGTAGGTCAGTATGCAAGTATTGCTACTGTATATTCTCTTTTTAGCCAGGGCGACTCAAATAACTATGTGACCACTCAGTTTAACAGGCTGTCTTATGTGCATGTGAAATTTATTGTAGCTGTGTTCAGTCATATGGTTTAATACTGTGCTGTCATAATGGCTGCTAAAAGTAAGCAGAGAACTCATGTAACTGCTGGAAGAATGTGTATGGCAACTGTTAATGTGAGCAGCATTAAATGGTAAATGAGATGGAGAAAGTGGCATTCTCAACAGGTAGCAGACCAGTGGTGACATGGTATTCCACCAGGCTCAATTTGGGGACCCCTGCTTCTTCTTCTTTATGTAAATGACCTACCTAAGATTATAAATAGCAAACCTATACCAATGTTATTTGCTGATGATATCGGCATATTATTGACTAATTCCAACCTTGCTATTTGCTCTAAGGATATCCATATAGTTTTTGAATGTATAAATAAATGGTTTAAAGGAAACTTTCTGTCATTAAATTTTGAGAAAACACACTGTATTTACTACATAACTAGGGATAACACAACTATTAATATGAGGACTGATTATGAGACTAAATTAATACCCCCTGTTTTACATACTACATTTCTTGGAATAAATATTGACAGTGCGTTGTGCTGGAGAACTCGTATAGAATGGCTTATATCTAAACTAAGTACTGCTTGTTACATAATTAGGTCCATTAAGCCATACATGTCTCATACAACATTGATTATGATTTATTATTCCCTTTTTCATTCTATTATGAATTGCAGTTTAATATTTTTGGGGAATTCTTCATACAGTTATAAAATCTTCAGGATGCAAAAGAGGGTAATGAGAATTATTATGGGTTGTAAGAGTTTGGTACAGTTCTTGTTTATTTTCCATAGATTCAGTTTTGTTACAATGAACATAAGGATATAGAAATTGTCCTATAGATTTACATGTATAAAACATATAAGAAAATTTATAAAAAAATATTTATCATACATCTGTATTTCCTTAGATACTTGTCAGTGATACATTTGTATTATTTGCACCATATTAGTTGGAGGTGCTAACAACTAATCACCATAAAAAAAATATCTTGTTACAAAATGTTCAGGTAGAAAGTCTCGGACCTGGATGTAGGCTGAGGGTGTTTGAGAATAGGGTGTTGAGGAGAATATTTGAGCCTGAGAGGGACAAGGTAACAGGGGAGTGGAGGAAACTACATAATGAGGAGCTTAATGATCTGTACTCCTCACCCAGTATTGTTAAATTGAGAAGAATGAGATGGGCGGTGTGTGCAGCAAGTCTGGGGAAGAGGAAAGGGGTATACAGGGTTTTGGCAGGGAAATATGAGGGAAAGAGACCAGTGGGAAGACCCAAGCATAGATGGGGGATAATATTAACATGGATCTTCAGGAAGTGGGATGTGGGGCCATGGCCTGGATTGAGCTGGCTCGCGATAGGGACAGCTGGCGGGCATGTGTGAATGCGGTAATAAACTTTTGGGTTCCGTAAAATGCGGGGAATTTCTTGACTATCTAAGAACCGGTTAGCTTCTGAAGAAGGACTCTGCTGCGTGGAGTACGTAAGTAATTAAGTACGATTGTACAAGAATAAGAATAATAAATAAAAATGACAATACCACTGATCTAGATTATAATAAGACCAAGATTCTATTTATTATTGTAATTAAAATACTCATCTATTAAGTAAAATGAATATAGGAGAAGAAATCTCTTTAAAACATGTTTCAGTAGTTTTGTTTCATTGGATAAAGTTGTTATATTTCTTGGGAAGTGAGATTAAATAACTTTGTTCCAAAAAATATAAGCCCTCCTTTGATATGCAGTGAAATTGGACATTGGAAACCAAGTAGTAGGAATTAGTTCAGTCTAACACGCCATTTATTGTCTAACTTATATACAGGCTGTATATAAGTTAATTAGACAATAAACGGTGTGTTAGACTGAACTAATTCCTACTACTTGGTATCCATTAACACATCGGGATGAATAACATTAAGTTACTAGCTAGTCAAGCTCATCTAGTCAACAGGTACAAGAACACAAGATCCAAGTTATGGAAATGCTGTGCCAACATCTATTTTAACAAGCAATGTTTGGCCAAGAAAACAGTCCCAAATTACGTAAACATAAAAATTGCTAATACATCGCCAGCAGCACTAGTGACAACCAAAAAAACCCAGATAACACATATAAAAGATGAAATCAAATTTTTATACAAGAAAAAAGAAAAATTAAACCATGAACTTTACAAAATCCACCTACGAACAGCACAGGAATTGGGTAATGGCACATTATCCACGATTCCATATTAAACTCATTAAACAAGGAAATGGAGAAGGCCTGTATATAAGTTAATTAGACAATAAATGGTGTGTTAGCCTGAACTAATTCCTACTACTTGGTATCCATTAACACATCGGGATGAATAACATTAAGTGGACATTGGAAGATGCAAAGTTGCATTGTATCTTGTATTAATGTCATGAATTTCTTGATTAGCTGTATATAAATCCCTGTTCTTCACCACAAACACTGTTGTGAGCATAAGGGTGAGATTTCTAAATTTTTAAACGACTGTTTTGTAAGAGTCTCTGAGTCTTGACCTAGTAATGATATGAATTATTCGTTACTGAATCTTAAAAATATTATTACTGTGCAGTGAATTTGCTCCAAAAATTATACCATAGGTTATAATTGAGTGAATATACAAAAGATATATCATTAAGTTTCTTCTGCCATAAGCAGTGTGACAGTCCTAATAGTGCAGAATGCAATGCTCAGCCTTGACAGTGTATGATCAAAGTGCTTCATGACAATGTCTCACCAATAGTCATAACAAGAAACTTAATGTTTGTGGTGTTGATAAAGTGCTTATTTAATAATGTAATATTTAAATAAAATTTTTGACTATACTTACTTTGAAATTGCAAGAAATGGGTTTTTTCTAAGTTCAAGGACAACAAATTACTCTTAAACCATTCATTAATATCGGCAAGAACTGTACTGACTTCAGTGGAAAATTCAGTAGAACTAGGACTGGTAATTGCTATACTAGCATCTTCTGCATATAAAACAAGTGTATCATTTTTAGATATTATGGGCACATCTTTTATAAACAAAAAGAATAAGGGGTCAAGAATTGATCCCTGTGATATGACCTGTTGGACTAGATTCCAACTTGAATAACTATTATTATTGGTATTATTGTGTACTATAACTCTCTGGTATCTCTGTGAGATAGGATTTAATCAAGGCCATGGTCCTGCAGCTACCTGCATGTCTGAAACTCCAGTGCTCAGCTTTTCATCTTGGCACACTTCATCAGTTGAGGGATGTGTGGGAAATTAACTTAAATATTGTCTGACATTGTTGTTCGTTTATAGATAAGTAACTAGCATTACTTTTTCAGTGATCATTGAAATGTTGTGGTTGTCTTCTTCAGCAGGCTGGACTCTAGAAGGCAGGGTATACAGTTGCAAATACATCATTGCTACGTCTACTTAACAGACATGCTATTTTGTGAGGATATAGTGCTGTTTATAGTGGTGTGAAATGTCCTAATAAATATTTACAATACTGAGGAATTTTAATTTCTTACACAGATTAGATGTGAGATATTACATAATGGTGCCTAAAATTATAATGGTAGGTGAATGATTTGTGAAAACTTCGTATGTGTGTAGGTCATGCTCTTGTGATGTGTCTAGTGTGGGTAGCTAAGCTTTAGTTATTGAGTTTGTAGGTGGTTTTCTTTGATGTTTGTTGGTGAAATGTAATAGTCATGCTTTATACTTTTCAGCATGATTTGTTACTGGCAGCCAGACTATGTGGAGGAATGATTAGGTACATAAGGTATGAGATTTCATATACTCTGTGCAGGAATTTTGCTACAAGTCTCATTTATTCTATGTGGAAGACTGGTGATGGTTCTGAGATTTATTTTCTGCCCTGAGTATAAGTAGATATTTACAGTGTATTGATATTTATATTTGAAACAAATAGTGCGTTAGGTCATGAGGTGATGTGCCCTTGGATTAGTCTAGGGAAGGATAGGTGGAGAGTGAATTTATTCTATTATTGACTCTCCTCCCGAACCCAGTAGGTTACACGCAGGTACATGTACATGGTACTAGTATCGCTACGTGCTTGGTGGATGGTAATGCAAAAACATAACGTCATACAATACAAATAAGCGGCAATCGTTAGGGTTACACGCTTACGTGAGAGAAGTGGCAGGTCTACAACACGGATCAACAGTCGACCGCAGTTCATATTTCCAAAGCTTTTCGCTAGATGGCAATTAAGTCCGTCAAAACAGATTCGTCATGGACATTGGTATACTCTTATCAGTTAGAACCGATGTGACGTATATGTCATGAGTTCTCGTGCCAAGAGATAATACAGAGGTAGTTCTAAGAACGTATTAGAATCGATGGAAGTGACGACATCAGAGGCTGGCGAGCTGTCATTACTGATAAAACGTATGAATCATCTATGTTGTGGTGCGGGCGGCCCAATGGCAAGCACGGGTTGTTCATAGTCATCGTGGTTCGGGGAGGCTAAGGGCGCTGTTTTTCGTGTATATAACTGTCCAAAGTGCAGAACTATTACATAGTGTAATTACTGATGTTAATTATACATTTGTTTGTGTAGTAAATTTGTTAATGGAAATGAAGAAAAACACATAGTCATTAGGACTTACGTAAATAACATCATTTGTGAACTTGGCTGCTTCAAATTGCTACTCAACCCACCCATACATATCTAGTCCATTGTTCTACGTATTAAGAGGTATAGTTTTTGCTTGTTATGTATTAGCATGTACTTTTTATCGAATTTTGGAACCAAGATTTCGGGCTCAGAGCCGTTATTGCGGTTCTAAATACATGTACACCTTTTGTGGCAGAGATCAGCTGTTTCATTTTTGACCAAAACTCGTGCGTTTTTTCCCCCCCTCGAAAACACTACTAGTAATAGATGTATATCTGTTGGAGAATATTTTTGTTTTGTAACTTCGCCTTAATATTACGCAACAAGAATGACTGATGTACTTTTGTTGCTTCGAGTGCTTGCTTTAAAAGGATATGCGTATGGTAAAAATTGTTACAAAAATTGAAGAGTATGCAGATGTTTATTATAAGTGTTTCACAGGATAAGGCATTACGGCATTTTTACTTACGTTCGTAACAGGTGTGAAACTGTTAGAGGAACTTGGTAAGAATATGAACTATTTTTCCTTCAATACATCATATGGTTTAGCTAGTTTGACTGTTGGATACTTTGGCACTCATAGTATTTTCAGTTCGCACTGATACATTACCACTTACCACACTGTCTTCTCTGACTGTAAAGTTGTGTGTCTCACAAGATGGGCTTAATATCATCATTACCTCCAGAACTTCTTTGACATAGAGATTCTAACCCCGTACTTCATTGGCAGTGGACTACAGTTTATTCTTTCGTGGCACTTACCACACTTTAACCTTGTTTGTAAAGTGAAGAAAAACACTAATCATCTGTGGTACAAAATTCCTGGATTTTTCCTGTATATGCTTTGTTCCACTTTCATAGTATTACAACATGAGGTAAATGTAGTCATGATTCTGTAGCAGCTTTAGTCAGTGAGTACAGAAAGGAGAGGTGAAACTGTTGATTGTTTCAGGAGATTGTAGGCTTTTGTGTTAAAGAAACTTGAACACATGTACCTCCAAGTTCAAACATGCTTCGACCAAAAATAACCCTTGTAGCTCACTTAGGTCCACTAGTAGATCATTTTTAGAAGCCTCATTGTGCCAGAAAATGCCTCTTACAAATCAACTGCAAGAGTTAAAAGTTTGTATTCTTACTTATATTGGTAGAGTCTATACGTTCACAAAATTTCATATAACTTTGAAGAGGTCAGGTTGAAAATTGCACTTTTCTCTGTGCTGATATGGCACTGAGTGGACCAATACAGGACACACACATATGAAATTCATTCAACACTTGATAATATTTATGATAGCCGTTGCTTTTGACAGTGATGTGGATGTGTTGTGGTAGGGTTTTTGGAGGAAGTTTGAATCTGCATTTCCAGTTTGTTTTCTGACACAAGTAAATATTAGTGTATGATCTTAATTGCAATGTTATTTCATTGTTAAAGTATTAGCTGCTATGTATTGTGATAGTGACCAAAAAAACGCTTTGCTTTCTTTCGATTTACTGAATCTATCATACAGAAGTGACTGAACTGTTGATGGGTCCAGAGCTTCATATAACTTTTCAGAGATTATTTTATCAGAGATGGGAAATGTCAGTTTGAAGTGGTTATATGTAGGTAAATCTAATTAAATAGTTTAATAATGCTTGTCTTACACAAAATGATCTGTCCCACTGTTAATCTAAAGCTGATCTGAGAGTGACAGTGTTTGGGATTTCAGATAACGAAACTCCATGCACTGTTCCTACCTATTGATATATATTATTTTTATTGTGCAATGTATTTTCAGTGAATATTGGTAAGGTATATAACCTTGAAGTCTGGAATGCCAAACCTGTAATTTCATTACTCTACATTGATTCTACTTCAGATAGGCTTTGGGATTGTTGCTGATATGGAGACAACTTGGTGGCATCAAAAGGATGGATAGTTTGCATGTGGTTCCATCAGGAAGTAGCAAATCATCCAGTCGTAGTGCGTCCCCGGGACGTCTGCTCCCTAGTTCGTCTAGCAGCCATGGTTTGGCTCCAAGCAGCAGCTCCAGTCCTCACATTGCTGTGGTGTATGTATGCTTTTGTGTTGCATGTAACTGAAATACCTCTTGGATTTACTTGTTCCACTCTCAGAGTTATTTGTGTCATGAAAATAACGTGGCAAATGGGGAAGAGTTTCTTTAGCCTTCATTGAAGAATTTAATGAAACAAATGTTATAGCTGTTCCTGCCTGTATTCTAGCTGGCTGTTGACACTGACTTGTATCTTAAATTTCTGATTCAGTTTTGTTTTTGTACTTCTGAATTTCTTGCTAACAGTCTTAGTATAATTATTATAACCAATAATAATTAGTATAATTATTTCCATTGAAATTTCAGTGGGAGGTCAGAAACACTGTAGTAACTGCAACACAGTTTTCTCCTAGAGGAGTATTGAGGATATGCAGCAAAATGTAAAGATGGTTTTGAAGGCTTGTTGGTTTCTTGGATTCCTGATCAAATGAATTTATGTAGGTGGTCTTGTCTCTTGTTTAAAAAACACCCTGGTGTCATAGTGTTATAGCCCACATGAAGGTGTAGTTGTGTCTGTGCATGCTGTGAAGGCAGATGGGGGTTGAAAAATAAATAAATACACAGAGAAATGAAAGAAATGAGGTGAATACATGAAAGACAGACTGAAAAAATTATGTGTAATGAATGGTATGCTGTGGGATTTTATGAGTGAGTGTCCTAAATGGAGAATAAGTTCTGGAGGTTGCGTGATTTACACTTTTTTGAGAAACTATATAATGGTGGTGCTGGTGGTGACAACAGTGACAACAGCAACGGTGATGATTATGTTTATGGTTATGATGATGATGATGATAATAAAAAGCTGAGGAGGAGAAAAAGATGATGTTGAAAATGAAGAAGAGAAGTCACAAAAGCAAAAAGTGTCTTTACAGTGGTTCATTTTTTCTATGGTACATCCTGTATAAATTTCTTCATGTAACACGTACGTGGACAGATAAGTCACTGTTTTTAATTTAAAAAAAACTAGAAGAAAAGGGTTGAACACTTGGAATCATATCTGTGATGTATGGCTGTAACTCTTATTTGATCCATTTTGCATACTAATATTGTAGTCCTAGATCTATGGAGATGTTGGTATGACATTAATAATGCAAGAAAATATTTTAATTGGGCTAGTCATGCAGTTCATGTAGGTGGTGGTGGTGGTGGTGGTGGTGGTGGTGGTAGTAGTAGTAGTAGTGGTGGTCATGGTGGTGGTGGTAATAGTAGTAGTAGTCATGGTGGTGGTGGTGGTAGTAGTAGTAGTAGTAGTAGTAGTAGTAGTAGTAGTAGTAGTAGTAGTAGTAGTAGTAGTAGTAGTAGTAGTAGTAGTGGTAATAGTAGTAGTAGTGGTCATGATGGTG
>Ga0268261_10003969_pt1 | contig 10996 bp, 7 predicted proteins | sample TergutNc150P1_FD_190353 | JGI IMG/M metagenome (GOLD analysis project Ga0268261, IMG submission 190353) | Nasutitermes corniger P1 segment gut microbial community from laboratory colony in Florida, USA - Nc150 P1 (SPAdes) (version 2) | ecosystem: Host-associated > Arthropoda: Insects > Digestive...
CCCCCAAGTGTGTGTGCATGGTGCACATGGCACATTTTGATGTTTGTAACAAAGCCTGCAGATTGGTGCAATTGCCATCTATAGGCAAGTCTAGTAACTGCAATTATTTACAGAACATGTAGGAGTATAACTGTCTGTAACAGTCTTAGAAGTAAGTGGGAAAAAGAAAACTGTAATTGTCTTGTGAAGTGAGAAGTCACATTCAAATACAAAACCTTTAAAGTAACTTAAACCAGCAAGGAAGTTTGACACACACACAAAGTAAATTCATACAGGGTGTATCTAAAATGCTGGGACAAACTTACGGAGTGCCCCACACCAAAAAAACGAAGAAGGTTACTATTAGTATGGCTGCAAACCTTTAGTTCTCGAGGTATGACCTCACATTCATCCGACCTCAGTCCTTTTAGATTTTTGTCTGTGGGGACACACAAACACCCTACTGCATTGACCTCTATTGTATACAGTACAAACTCAACAGTTACTAAAATTGGGAAATGTGTATTGTAAATGTAAGTAGAATACATGTAGCATAGGTAAGGCATTTAGTGTAATCATTAATTTAAACCCAAAAACTACCCAATTCAGGACATACATTTATATTAACTCTTCAAGTTTGTCCAAGCATATTCAGCTAACCTTGTATAATATTACCAGCAGATGCCATAATAGTGTATATGTACATTTGTTCATACATGGTATAAATATGGACATTGGAAAATTGTTTTGGACTACTGGTCCATATTCCCAAAAGTGGATGATGTAAAAGAATTCTACATGATAACAAAAACACATTTTAGTATCCACATTTGAAGTGTTTGTGTAGTCAGTACATTGCCTAGGGCTGTGGGCTAGACAAATGAGTTATAGTTTGATTCCCAGTATGGCAAGAGATTTTTCTCTGAAGCACCAGACTGACTCTGGGGCCCCTATAACTTCATATTCAGGATGTATGGGGGGTGTTTCTCTAAAGATAAAGCATCAATACTTTGTAGCTGTTCATGTACCTCCATCTAGGGCTGACTTTGTGTGAAGGTACATGTATGCCCCCACTGCCCATATGCATTGGGAGAACTGTACTTTGCAACATCTCCAGTATTTTTCTTTGTTGTAAAAACTGAACTGAAGTACTTTCAGTTGCTATAGTCATATTTGAGTAGTGTGATAAAAGAGTTTTGGGATGCATTTCAAATCGTTCACAGTAATTACTCATGTAATATAACTTAAGTTTGAATGCTATTCTTCAAGCGTAAGGTGGTAAGTATATTGTAATACAGACAGAGAAAGTGACAGTATCCTATGGAATAAGGACAGGCACTTAGTTTCCTCTCTGTAACTTAATTTTATAGTTACAGTGTTGGGTGCATGCAGTTCTTACTCATAATGCTGGTAATTCCATACTTTGGGTAACAAGTTTTCGGAAAACTTGTTTTTAGAGTGAGTGGTTGTAGGTGACAACACCATGTAGCCAAGTACACGGATACCAACATTTCAGAGGAACTTGCTGTCCCCAGGAGGGAGACAACTCGTTTGTTTGAAATACTGGCACATATCTACCAAACTACACAGCGTTTCTGTGAAGTCTCAATTGTACGTAGTGTTATCCAGCGGAGTGTTTCTGTAACCTGCACACCCCTACCCTTGGCAAGAGACTCGCCGTTTGTAAATTTGGAAGCGCCACCGCGTCAATGTTAATTTTATTTCCTACGAGACACGGTGCTCTCGTTACTGCGCAAGGCTGAATGAGAGCAAAGCTAATCTCTAAACAGACGTTCTTTGTCAAATGTCCTAATGTTTGTTTACGGTTTACGCTTTCAGTAGTACCGACAATGCATCTTGGAAGGAAATGCGTTTCAACTCTGCCTCAATGCGGAACGTGTGACGTCATGGCAATTTGCGTGACAGGGTGATTGAAAGGAAGTGCAATGGTTACTTGTCACATCGCAGTTGAATCCTACGCGACAGCCACACGGCTGGACCCGTCAGGTGGTGCTCTCGGTTGAAATTTAGGGTACAAAAGACTCCCTTGTTACCGTGATCTTAAGTTCAAAAAAGTCTTGAAGCTTTCGCCGCGACAGAATTCAATGAAATTTTCTTGGTCAGACAGCCGCTCCAAGATGTTTTCCGACGGTGGGGGAACTAACTTTTTTCCCATCTTCAGGGCGTGCTGACCGTTTGGTGGAACTGATGACTAGGTGTCGTGCTCTGCGCTGTGTGACATTCCCATCTTGACATTGCTGTCTGCACGAGAAAATTTCATTGGACAATAAAAGCCTCCATGTACAAGCTACGTAGACATCTGGAAGGGAAGGGTGTAACTTAACCCATCTTAACCTTGGCTCTAGATGGATGTAAGGTAGCTGCATTCACCAGCCGCATTACCCTCGGAGAAAGGCTGCGGTACACACTGCTATATTCGGCGGGGTGGGTCGCAGAGCCTGTGTGGGCTTTGTGGGGAAGAGAGAAATGTCTCCTGCCAAGTATTGAACACTGGGTCGTTCCTATGCAGACCACACTATCCCGTCTTATTACGGATGGATAACAGCAAATTTTAGCCCCCCCCCCCTAAAATTTGCTGTTATCCATCCGTAATAGGACGGGATAGCGTGGTCGGTATAGGAACGACCCAGTGTTCAATACTTGGCAGGAGACATTTCTCTCTTCGCCATAAAGCCCAGTTCAGATTCAGATTTAAAATGCAGACGCTACATGCAGACAGGCACCACTGATTTTTTGCTTGTTGCTATTAAAAAGTATTCGCGTAATCGAAAAATGTTTTAAGTGAAAGTTGCATATCGTAATGACAATTATGCGTTTCTTGTGTGTCATGCTGGGTGCATTCATTTTATAAACTGTTATTTTGAGAGATTTAATGAAGTTTGGGCATGTAACACGCATGGGACATGATACAATGCGTAAAGATTTTTTTATTTCCGGAAAGGGAGAGGCCGCTTGGCAGATCAGGCATAAATATGAAGATAATAATAAAATCGATATAATTTTTCGGGTTTTCACGGCGTTTCTTGTTCAGGTGGCGGTCCTTGCATCGTGTAGTACGAGTAATTAAATGTTGCTGCGTCTCGGAGGGACATAATGCGTCCATCTTCACGGTGACTGATTTGATTGAAGTGAACGCTAAAATGATACGGTGGAAGCAAATGGAGGAAATAGCTTCTTCCGAAACGTCGGAGTATATAATCTCAATGCGGTACAGAAAAACAACGGACGACCATGATTTGATTAAGGCGATGTTCGAGAAATGGAATTTTAGAATTTGGACTGGATTTAGCTGGTTCAGATTTAGGAACAGTGGCGGGCTTCTGTTTACATGATAATGATCAGCTTTGAATATCTACTGCTGAGAGCGACTACTGGTTTCTGAAGGACCCAGCTCCATGAAATTAGCTTGACCGATATAGAACTTAGGAAGTGTCTACATTGAGTAATGAACTCCATGACGGGACGCGGCCACAGAACCTGGCGGTTGAATGGAGTAATAGTCCTGCTTCGTTTTCAGGAGATTGCAAGTTCAAATTTGCGACTGGAGGCCGGCTTCGTGACTCCTCTAAGACCCTGCAGGCAAACGTTGGAACAGTGCCTCATATTAGGCTAAGATCTATACTTGCCACATATTCTCTAATTCATTGTTCACTAATAATCGTACCTCTCAGACGCTGTGCTCTCTGAGCTACTGACAGGCCCGTTAAATAACAATAGATAAAAATACCGAATTTACTGGCCGATACCTGAAATAGGGACTTCCTTTTTACAGAGTACAGAAGAGAGAGGGCAGTGGTTACAACCTGTTATTTCTCTGTCTCTCCCGGAACTTCTGGGATGAATATATGCCGCCACCTGCGTTGTGATGTCTGCCAAACCATAGCATAGACCCGCTGATGCATAGCATGAATGATCCGTAGCATTTAGTAACTATGGGGCAGTGGACCGGTGGACAATGCGCTTTCCCTACAAAGCATTTTGCAAATTATAGAACAGTTATGCTAATGAAGTTCACCCGAAAACAGGCCACGAAGACGCTAGATGGGAGTGGGTGGTCAACGCCACGCCCCGGCCGCTTTACTCCCGGGAAAGAGACTCAGTACCCGTTGTATAAGAGGCTGGGTGGGTCCCAGGGCCGGTCTGGACGGAAACTCTCGCCCCCACCGGGATTCGATCCCCGCACCTTCCAGCCCGTAGCGAGTCGCTATCCCGGACAGTTATGCTAATGCTGAACGTTTTTATTTCGTCGGCATTCCCAAATAAATGGCAATAATCATGTACCTTAAGCCATAAAAATATGGATTAATAACTTCGAGGAAATAGGTTCAGCCCTAAAAAGAAGCGCCTGTTGGAAGAAAAAATCAAGAAATCATCCTTACACGGAAAACGTGCGGACTGTCAGGGCTGCTCAGGAACAGAGTCCGTAAAATTCTGTATGGCGTTATACACATTTATTAAACATCAGTGGAAATTTTACGACGATTTTCATAAAACATTGAAATTCCGCTCCCCTACAAGGTGCAGGTAGTACTGGAGTTCTAAAAGCCCAAGTTTATGTCGTGAATTCCTGGCTCCTGTCGACAGGGATGAAGTTCACAGTCTGTCCCATGAGTGACGAACCTCATTGTCACCTTTCCGGATTTGTGAATAATAAGAATTTCCGCTGCTGGGCAAACGAAAATTTCCTCCAAATATATCACATGCTCTTACTTCGTGAAGGCTACGGTGTGGTTTGTGATATTAACTTTCGGGATTATCGGTCCGTCTGTTTTCCAGAACGATAGTGAAATCGCACAACAGAATTAACACCAGTCCGCACTGTCCACATGTTTCATACTTCTTCGCACAAGAGTTTACTTAGTTTCAACCAGATTAAAGAAAACGCTTGCTTTCAATGAGATGGGACGACTGTGCATATGGCCAGACTTGGAAAGAACGCCGTCAACGATTTGTTTCCTAAACACGTCTTTTTCAGGTAGGGGGGCATTTCTTGGCCAGCGAGGTCGCCTGATTTGGCGGTCTTTGGCTTTTTCGTGGGACTCTTTGCTCAAGGGTGGAGATCACCTTGAAAACATCGCTTTCAAGAAGCGGTAAGAATTGTTGTATACTTCAAGATAATATTTTAATAATTTTGTAATTACAGGATTTGAATAAATCATTGCATTGTAATAAGCTTCGAAGTTTTCGCGGCGAAAATATTCCGTGAAATGCTCTCGGGCCGACAGAAGCGTCGGGTAATTAACTGTTCGGCCCGACAGGATTTTATAGAATATTGTTTTGTGTTTTTTATAACTCTTTCTCTGGCGCACACGTCATTATCCGCTAGACAGCGACGTTGCCAGCAGGAGGCTTCGCTGTAGCCGTAAAGAGGCCAAGGAGTTGAGATGGCCGAATTATGTACGAGTCTGGGGATGGAGTGGGGAGGACATGACGCATGGGGTCGCAATTCCACAGACTCAAGCGGTTTCTAAGCTGACATGTAGCACGATATCAAGGCCATATCAACTGTGCGACCTACTCGATGCTTGCGATAGCGAATGAAAGAGGAGCAACCGAGGATAGCCGTAACCTGTGTAGAGTACGAATCCACTTACCTTTATCCCGTACTGCTTCCTATTTTACCCCATGGTTGACAAGACGTAACTGAATAAATATTCTTGCTTTAGTTGACAAATTGTGAGTCAAAATATTATGTAGATTGGTTTACATGTGTGTCGGTCAGCCAGCCAGAACGTTAGGCTGCTGTGTGGATTAGAACACCCTTCCCACGTTACAATAGTGATGCTACAGCGCACTAATTCCATGGAACGGTATCATTATTGAGAATTTAACAATTCTCAGGTATTCCAGAAGTTCCCTGCACTTTATGGAACACGAAGTTCATACCGTAAACTTTATCTTATTCATATCCATGTATTAATGTTACTATATCAAATAAATGCCGACGAATGCACAAGTATGGTAGTAAAACTCCACTTTATTAGGACATTATATCACTCTGACATGTTTCAACCCTTAAGGTGGGTACACACTTGTAACGTTACCGCGTACCGTAACGTCGTAACGTTGCAAGTGACTGACACGATACGGAGTTACGAGCTGAACCTTCATCCCGTGCCTTATGGCGTAACAGTATCCTGCGAGCGTTACACATTGGGGTTCCCAGTTTGTTACGGGAGCCCGAGCGATGTCTTTGCAGCTAGCAGCGGCTTCGTACATTTATATATGTTACGCTTTACAGAAAAAGAGAAAAGGGGTGCGGTGGTGACGTGTCACGTTGCACGTCCACATCTGCTCCGGCCGTAACCGTATCATACCTTTGATGCGACGGCCAAATACCGACAGCACACCGAACAAGCCCATAACGTTACCGCGTAACCAGCTTTTGTTACATTACGCGGTCACTAGTCCCGTCCACAATGTCACGATACGGTTTACGGTACGCGGTAACGTCACAATTGTGTACCCACCTTTAAAGGGCCATATGGCTGTCGCGTAACACACTACACGCTGCTCACTAAGTTCAATTTTAATCTGGTGACTCGTTTTGTTGACTTTGCTGCTGAAGTATATCAATTGTACTCTCTGAGGATGGCCCTTTGAAGGTTGAAACATGTCGGAGTGATATAATATGCTAATAAAGTGGTGTTTTAATAATACATGTGTGCATTCATCGGCGTTTGTTTGATATAGTTTCATACCATGTTTACAGGGGCTCCCCCACAGGTCCATATCCTGCATCAGATGAATCTGAGCCGTTTGCGTCCAATTTTTTTCTTCAAAATCCATTTCATTTTTTTTTTCATCCCATCTGTGCGTAGGTCTTCCACGTGGTCTCTTTCCTTCGGGGTTTCTAACCAAAATCCTGTATGAACTTTTCTTTTTTCCTCAAGAGTACCAGTTGCGCCGCCCATTTCTTTCTTGATTTGATACCCCGATATTATTATGCGAGTAGACAAATCACGAAGCTCCTCATTATGCAATTTTCTCCGCCCTTCCGTTACTTCCTCACTCATTACCCCATATCAGGCAGTTAGCCGACGGCCTCTTACCACAGAGGCTTAAGTTCGATGCTAGGCCAACCCATGTGGGATGTGGCGTACAAAGTGGCACTGGTACAAGATTTTTATATAAGCCCTTCGGTCTTCCATTGTCACTGTCACTCCACCCACGCTTCATACCCATATCCATTTATCTATAACCGACGCTCGTAGCACCACGTTCTCGAACACACGCAATCGCTGTTTTCCCATCTGCAATACTTATATTTGGAGGGAATATTCCTCCATTATACTCGTCTATTCGTTGCAGTAAGAAAGCTACTGTTGTCAGTGCTAATCGACAATGCGCAAAGTCTGAAATATTGTGTAACGTTGCATTTTGTTCCTGGAATCGTTAACAGTATCGAAAAATGTGGCCAATAAAGTTGGGGAACACAAACTTTTAAGTACAGTGGTAGCTACATATACCGCCTGCTTTTTTTTATTAAATTGAGACGGGAGTGTAAGCAGGTAAGAAAAGAAAGTAAGTAGTAAGAAAATCACCTTTGTATCTCTCTGTACCTGGTCTCTTCTAAGTTGGTCGTACTATTTAATCAGCTGTCGTTGTTTACAGTTTTGGATATGTTATGGAATGTTATTACTGTTATTAGGGTCTGCTGCTATGTTGATTATGGCTGTGTTAAATATGTCGGTCATACATAACCTCACATTTCCACGAGATCAAAATATATTGTAAGTGCTTATTTACAAACAATATTTCGTACATAGTCTGTAGGCACATTCACCCATAATTTATCAAAACCCGTATTCCCGGCCGTAATTAATCAATATTAAATACAGTAGAGCGTTGATGTCCGTGATTAATTAGGAACCACCAAACCGTCGCGAATATTGAAATCTATTTTCAGCATAAACGCCGATTTGGTTCCAGCAACTTATGGAATACCGTTAGTAAGAATATACAATAACAACGAAAAGCGTTAAAAGCACAACATTTTATTTTGAATAAAACAGAACACTTACAGAGTCATAAAATACATTCCATACAACACAAAGAACAATCAAGCGCACTCAATAACAGAGTATGACTGAGCTGAGTGTGATCTGGACAAATGCAGAGAGTTGGTGAATCCGATTCGACAGCCATATGGGTTCATCCCGATTCGTCGGAAACAGCCAAGAAAGATAGAAACAATAGTATTAAAAAATGAGATAACGAAAGGTCGAAATCCCTAAATTCGAGATTCATGAACGTTTGGACCCTATTACCATGCTTCTCAATCTATTTTATCTCACGGAATCCTAAACAAAGCTACAGAACTTATTGAGGAATCCCTACCTGTCCACAATAATTCAAATATAAAATTAAATACCAGCATTTGCTTATCTTTTATGCACGTTACATCTAAAAAAAATCAACGGCTGACCTCAAATTAATGCATAACCTGATCGTTTCCCCTCACATTGACTATGTCAATGGCGAGCTCTGCTGACTGACTTCACTGCTTGCGTGTTGTCAATGACGGAATGATTAGTACGAATTTCATTTCGTACACACAAATTTAGAACCGCCAATATGACTCGTTCGCCATCACGCATTTTCGTCTCTCGGAACCCCTGACACCCCTTTGCGGAATCCAGTCTAAGAAACACTACTGTATTGTATAATGTCTGCACGTTCGTATTTTCATTAATTCTGCAGCTTGTTGCTTTTTTTTTTTTTTCATCTTAAACGAGAGGGAAGGTTGCGATTTCTTTACACTAACTTGTAGCATATATTCTATTGTTATTCTACTGTTGTATCTAATATTGTGTACATGTAGCATGTATTAATACAATGTGTATTTCATACTGTAAATGAAATCATATGTTATAAATCGTCGTAGTTCGTGCAGTCTGAGCTTTTCGGTAATTCGAGGCAACCCCCGTCCTGTCACCTCGAACTATCGAGTTCTACTGTAATTAAAGGAGCCCTCACACTGATCCGTACATACACTGTTTGTTTGTTTTGTAATATTCTTAGAGCGAAATGCGATTATTTCCCTAAATGGTATTAATGGGTTGGAAGTGAGTTGGTGTATACTAGTTAGATGAATTTCGGCCTTCGATGGGCTAAAATGATAAATGCGTAATACCTAAAGCAAAATCACCATTCTGTTCATCTTAAGAACAGTACAGCGAAGGAGGTGTCCGTTGATTAGAGTATATCATGGAAGAAGGTGACAATCATATTGCGATCACAGCTCTCTGATAGCTGTCGTATAACTAATAACATAACATCACTAGAACTGACAATACGGAGGAACAGAATGTGGTGAGCGATTTTGTGAATTTTCTTTGTCCTTCCAAAGCATCTCTTTAGATGCTGGTAACTAACTACCTTGCAGCAGAGCCCGAATGTTCAACACCGCTAATAAAACAGCTTGCCTTTGGACACAATGCTTGAGCCATTTCCATTCATCTCCATTTCTCACATTCTATTTCCTTAACATCCATCACGACTTCGGAGTGTCTGTTTTGCAAGGAGGTTTTGCATCAAAATTTCGTAGGTATTCCTTACCTCCACTATCCCAACTGCATGTTCATCCCCTCGTACCCTATGCTAACATCATCAGGTGACCTGTATAAATCACATAGTTCCTCGTTGTGCAATATCACAAACTTCCCACTTGCTGCTTCGTCTTTACGTACAAATGTTTTTATGAGTACTGTGTTTAAATGCGTGACATTCATTTTCTTCCCTTGCAGTAAGCGCAGGTTTGTGACGTCCATACACAACAACAGACGTAAAGCACAACTGTGCGCAAACATTCTCAGTATCCTTTCAAAATGATCTTGGTCACCATTAAGCTCTGCTTCTTTTTATGCCGCAACACATAACGCAGTTCTGGCAGATACTAAAGGAAAGGCACCAATATGTTACATTTATGACTTATTTAATGACGTCAAAAGCACAGACTATAAGCGTCGAATGGTATAATATTTTGTCAAATACGATTTAGAAAATATGTGAAAGGAAGTGGTCGTGGACTAATTTAAGTTATTTTTCCAGCCTTTACTTCTAGCGACTGCGAAATACCACGAAGGTATCAGGTTGTGCTGTCTCCGGGCCGAAGTTCCAAGAACTATTACACCAGCTAGTAGTGCAAATGCTTTTAAAAAATAATGGTCTGCCGTGTCCAAATCCAAACACACAGCGTCCTGTCTACATACGAGTTAACGAAAGAACCATTCTTGTTAACGCTCCTACAGCTGCTGCCAGCCACCAGCGCATCGAAACAGCTCCTGAATACAAAGACAAGGAAGAGAAGCGAAATCTCAGCGAATTGTGCGGTACGGAAGCAATGACAAATCGCGAATGGACAAAAGCCAAATCCGAACTGAGACACCTCACGGAACGGTACATAGATTCCACCACAGAATGTGAAATGAACAACTCTTCCACTCTCCGGACAAAAACTCTGTGGATTATGTGAGGAACCTTGTGATTGATACCGTATACTAAATTGCAAGTCGAGGAGGAAGACTTAGGCGAACTTAGCAAAGAAAAGTGACATATACACATCGTTAGCATTTTATCATTTATCTGACAACGCCTCGACCTCAGTGGACTGCTGCACTGCAAGCTGAGCAGGGTTCGAGACACTAGCATTTGGTTCCTACCATAGGCGCACCCAGATTTTTTTTGGAGGGGCTGACCCTGAGGATATATATAAATTACGTTTGATATTAAAAAGTATTTTATGAAAGTCACGTCAAAATCTCCGAGCCGACATTTATTTAGGTTACAGGGAAAATTAAAACTAACAGAAAAGAAAAACGTATTCTTAACGTTTTATTATATTTTTCAGTATTCCAATGCATAAGTACTAGTCGTCAGCCGATTTCAGTGGCTGAATTAGGCTGAAGCGTAAGTGACGTAAAGCCTTGGATATGTGTTCTAAAATTTCGCTTTGGCGGGAGGGCTTCGGCCCGGCAGCCTCCCCCCCCCCCCC
>Ga0268261_10003970_pt1 | contig 10996 bp, 6 predicted proteins | sample TergutNc150P1_FD_190353 | JGI IMG/M metagenome (GOLD analysis project Ga0268261, IMG submission 190353) | Nasutitermes corniger P1 segment gut microbial community from laboratory colony in Florida, USA - Nc150 P1 (SPAdes) (version 2) | ecosystem: Host-associated > Arthropoda: Insects > Digestive...
CGTGAAAATGATGCTTCACATCATCATAAAGCAGGTTAATTCTCTTTTCGGATTCCACCTAACCGTCAAACATTATGTATTCACAATGTAATCCTCCGAAAACTACAATTCTGTACTCTTTGAAATACTCCTGAAACCTTATTAACTCGGATATACCTCCACCATTTGACAGCTCAATACCTGTCGTCGCAAGTAAATGATCCACAACAGGACGTATCTTTCTTCCCTGACGAAATGCTTTATAATCTGGATCGTTAGTTAATTTGGCAATGCTGATAATTAGGGCATGAGCCAGACAATTTTCTCCGTTTCAGATGAACCATGTTTTCAAGGGGTCTACCCTTGGTAGCGATTCGGCCGTGACCGATTTGCATTTTTACAGAATGGACTGTAATAACCACTTTATCTAAGGCGTTAAACATAGCATTCGACTGGGCTACTTTTCCGAAAACTGACCATATTATATCCGGGGTTATCTGATCCTTCCTTCTGAGCCCTATTGCCTTGTCATTTACATTAACTTCATTACTTATAGTAATTCCAACCATATCTGAATCGTCACAATTCTTTAAAGCGTACTCAAACAGATTGGACACACTGGTTAAGAAATGGGACATAAGGTTCGAATCCTGTCCCTCGGATGGGGGTAAGAGACGCACGGTTAGCTGTGTTCCCACACCATTAAATCGTCATTGACGGATTTCCTTATTAATACACGAAAACATAGGTCTTTCTTCCTCTAATATGATTCTTGATACTTCAGGTCCCTACTTGCTACTTCGGGTCCATAGTTCATATACGTATAAGCAAGGATTCTCATTTGCTAAAACATGTCACGTTTCTGTTTATAGGATATATATAAGAACCGTCAACTACCGTCCAAGACATCAAAAGTGAAGATTCGATAACTAGTGCTGCGTCTCTGTCTAAGACCCCGAAAATTTTAAGGTACGTATGCTCTTCATTGAACCTTCGAATAAATATAGGAATTATATAGGGTTAGCACGGTTCTTTAAATCTTTTGCAGATGGATCTATCTATGAAATTTAAGATGACTTCGGCATGCCAGACGATCAGAATCACATCTCTGAAGACGGATAGTTCGTATCCCATTGAACGGGCAGAAAAGGTCCAGACTAGATAAGGCGAGGCTGTATTATTAACTTTAAAAGAATCGTCGCAGGTGTATGTTAAGGTGTTTCTACCGAGACGATACGGGGCTCTGTTTTCAGAAGACGATCTAAAATCTGTAAATGAGAAAACTATCTCTCAATCTCAAAATACCGCGGCACCTGCTCCACATCAAATTCATACATTTTAAAGATAGAATAGTGATAATGTAAACAGATTTTAGGAACCTAATCTCTGTGCATATGGCAGTGGGTTTAACATATAATTATTGACATTATTTTTTGTTTCTTTTTAGTCTGAATCATGTGTGTCCTACAACAAGTAGAGCAACACCTCGGTCAGATTGATACGTGGCCAGCATATATTATTAGGTATCTATTTATCCATGTTCCTAAACCCAGTATTGTCAGAAAATTGACTGCTTTCTTTTATGGAAACGATATTCCTGTATCCATTGCTTCACAGTTGTACAATGCTTGTAATGACAAGTATAATCTTCAGGTAACTGAATATATTTGCGACTTATATTCTCATTGGCAAAGATGTAGGTACAAAATTCATGTCAGAATATTATAATGTCAGGCTCCATAAGTTTACCTGGATTAATGGAACGGCATTAAATCAGTTGGAAGAAGTCAAACCAGAGGTAACGGTAATGGACTTTGGTATCGACTGTACAGGCTGCAGCTCGTTGATAAGGAACAAGCTCAAAGTTGTAAAACGTGTGAGACATCACGCGTCCGAGTATGGACCATGTACCAGTAATAAAAACAATAAACTAAGTTTTCAACTACTTTATTATTTTTAAAATGACTTCTGTCACCTCTCACTTCTCTATTTCCTTAAACTAATTTAACTTAATTCCCGAAAAGTGTTACGTTCTCTTATAAATAGACACTGGCCATATACTGTTCACAAGAAACAGCATCTTATTAATCTAATTCTAAATGTATGTTCAGCAGAAATTTTCATTCAGAATAAACCAATTTTAAAATTGGTTTCGACTACCTTCTTCGATGCCTTCTTCATGGTGATTCAAGGGGCTTAACTGCATACACAATGACCCTTGCCCCTGCCATTCTACAGCCAAACAGTGCGGTTCCTCTAACGCTGTCGGATATTATTAAAAATATTCATTACCAATCGCTACGGTGTCTTAGATTAAGAAGTATAGGCGGACAGAGCCTAAAATTGCCTCGGGGCCTAACTACACCCCACAAAAAACATGTTTCGACTATCTTTTCGATGCCTTTTCATGGTGGTTCAAGGGGCTTAACTATTGCTGCACGGTCTTGGGTATTGCGGTAGCTCTAACGTTGTCGTATATTATTAAAAATATTCATTACCAATCACTACGGTGTCTTAGGTTAAAAAGTATAGGCGGACAGCCTCAAACTGCCTCGGGGGCCCAACTACACCATACACAAAAAACATGTTTCGACTACCTTTTTCGATGCCTTCTTCATAGTGGGTCAATGGGCTTAACTATCGCTACACGGTCTTAGGTTAAGGGGTATTACGGTAGCTCTAACGCGGTCGGGTATTATTGAAAATATTTATTACCAATCACTACGGTGTCAGGTTGAAAAGTATAGGCGGACAGAACCTAAAATTGTTTCGTGGGCCTAACTACATCATACACAAAAAACATGTTTGGACTACCTTTTTCGATGCCTTCTTCGTGGTGATTCAAGGGGCTTAACTGCAGACACAATGACCCTTGGCCCTGCCATTCCATCGCCAAAACCGTACGGTGACACTATAAGGCTGTCGTATATTATTAAAAATATTCATTACCAAGCAATACGGTGTAGCTTACCTCTACCGTCACCCCTACACCAATGTTCTGAGTCCATTAAAACAACCATTACCAATCACTACGATGTCTTTACGCAGGAGAGCGGCCGCTCACCTGCTGAGATCCTGGGTTCGAATCCCACCGGGGGCATGGATATTTGTCTGTTATGAGTGTCGTGTGTTGTCAGGTAGAGGTCTTTGCGACGAGCTGATCACTCGTCCAGAGGAGTCCTACCGACTGGTGCGTCGTTGTGTGTTATCTAGATGTGTAAATAAAGAAACAATATATATATATCTCATTCATCCGCGATCCTATTTAATTTCCCCCCGCACATATTTAAATCCAACATTTTTCAAATATCCCGCTCATATTTAAATTCAAACTTTCAAATCTCCCGCCTCTTTCAAATCCGTTCATCCGCGATTCACCAACTCCATCACGGAACTCTGTGCTATCCTACATTTCAAATATCTCGCTCATACTTAAATTCAAACTTTCCAATCTACCGCCTCTTTCTAATCCTTTCATCCGCCTTACACCAACTCCATCACCGAACTCTATCCTATACTTCATTTCCTTTAACTGATGGCCATACTCATACCTCCTATCTTTCCCCAACAGAGGGCCTTACCGTCGCTTTCCCTACTCACTTCCCCTACACACACTAACCTATTTCACACTTCACACAATCAACACGTCTGCCAGTCTCGCAAAGACTAGGCTGGGTGCAGCGCGCAGCGCAACCCTCTCTCTCTTTTGGGGGAGAGGCCCGCCCTAAGTTCCTTACAACGGGCCTTTCCAATCCCCTCCCCTTCCCCCGCCCAAAAATACATAAGGCGGGGGCCCTATACCTATCCTCACCGCGGCTGTCGCTAGCCCTAGTCCTCCCATGCGCAATTGCCACCGGGGGCCAAAAGTAAAAAACGGGCAACTGACCCCGGCGGGGCCCACTTTTGGGGGGTGCTTTTCTGCACCCCATGTTTTGGGCCCGGGTGAATTGCCCATCGGCGGGCTAAGGCTAGCCCCTTACTGCAGTCGAAGGCTGGCCGGCAGATGCAACGGAAGCACTCCCAACGACCGCCATCTTAAATATACCAATCTATATGGCGGTAATCCTAACATGACGTCAACCACATACATATAAGATTAAAATTCATCCATTACCAATCAATACCATCTCCAAATATCTACCAATACGTTGGCAAAGACGGCCAGAACCTTGGGAGCAGGGGGAAGCATGGTGGCACGCTGACAAAATACCTAGGAAAAAGTCGAATGCCCAAGTGTGACTGAACGCCCCGCACATATTTAAGTCCTACATTTTTTCAAATATCCCCCTCATATTTAAATTCAAACTTTCAAATCTACCGCCTCTTTCAAATCCTTTCATCCACGATACACCAACTCCATCACGGAACTCTATGCAATCCTACATTTCAAATATCTCGCTCATATTTAAATTCAGACTTTCCAATCTACCGCCTCTTTCTAATCCTTTCATCCGCGATACTCCAACTCCATCACCGAACTCTATCCTATACTTCCTCATTTCCTTCAACAGATGGCCATACTCATACCTCCTCTCTTTCCTCAACAGAGGGCCTTACCGTCGCTTTCCCTACTCACTTCCCCTACACACACTAACCTATTTCACACTCCACACAACCAACACGGCTGCCAGTCTCCCAGAGACTAGGCTGGGGGCAGCGCCCAGCGCAGCCCTCTCTCTCTCTCTCTCTCTTTTGGGGAGAGGCCCGCCCTATAATAAATACGGCGGCGGGCCTTTCCAATCCCCTCCCCTTCCCCGCTCAAAAATACATATGGCGGGCCCCTATATCCCCACATTCCCACAATACAAATCCTCACGAAGGCACAGCCCTTGTCCGCCACAAATGGGCAACTAACCCTTCAGGGCCCACTTTTTGGGGGAGGTGCTCTTATGCAACCCCCATTCTTTTTTGGGCCCGGGGGAATTGCCCATCGGCGGACTTGGGCCAGGACCTTACTACTGACCGTCATTTTAAATATACCAATCTATACGACGGCAATCCTAACATGACGTCAATTACATATATATATGATTAAAACGCATCCATTACCAATCAACACCATCGTCAAATACCTACTAATACATAGGCCAAGACGGCCGGAACCTTGGGAGAAGGGGGGCATGGTGGCACCCTGACAAAATACCTAGGAATGTAATCACGTGTACACGGCTTGGCACCCCACCCGTCTCCTGCGCCGACCAATAAGCTTTCGCTATCTTCTATCTCTCTCCACGCGCCTAACCGCACATGTAGTTGCATAAGCCGGTCAGTCCAAGACCGGCGCCGACAGCGGCTGAAGCACTCCTCACCGCCGTCATCTTAAATATACCACTCTATACGGCGGCACAACTAACGTGACGTCAACCACATATATATGACTAAAAACACATCCGCATCCATTACCAATCAAAACCAATGTCAAATACCTACCAATATATAGGCCAACACGGCCGGAACCTTAGGCGTATGGGGGATATGGTGGCACCCTGACAAAATACCTAGGAAAAAGTCGAAAGCCCAAGACCGACTATCCGGCCCCCATTACTACTCTTGACGGCCCTAGGCCTCAGGAAGAGACACAAAGTTACATTGCACAATTCTCACAGTGGTTTAAGCTGTTAAATTCTTGTCGTAAGAACACGGCTGTTGGGATGTGTGCACAAAGCATGCTTTTGGATTCTAAGAAAATTCATTCTCTTTGTGCTTTTAACAATTACAAGTATGAGAAGTCCAGAAAAACACAATTTATTCTGTTGTTCTTAGCTACAAGTTTCGGCCTGGAAGGCCATAAGGAGTTTGAACACAAAATTAACAGATTTTATATATATATACGGTTTGTATTGAATCTAAGTTTCGATCCGTCACAATTTGTGTTGTTATGTGGGTATAAAGGACTTGTATGGTAGAATAGCTGTGGGAAATAGAATTTATTAACCTTGTTTACAGTTATTAGAAAAGACTGGATCAAGGATATATCAATGTGAATATAGCTATAAATAAGTAATAATATAAAATTGTTGGTTCTTTGTGGTTGTACTGTGAGGCGATTGAAAATGTCGTTTTTGTGGTCTAGCATCTGGATGGGTGGGCCCAAGGCAGGAATGTGGCGTCGTACCGACACCACCTGTGTGGCAATAGTTCGGAGTGAGGTGGCTTGATAAGAGGCCAGTCGCATTTGGCATTGCTTGGGTTAGGCTTGATTAGTAAGTAGTGGCAATATTTGTGTTTACAAGTGCATTGCACGTTGTTACGGTCCACTGATATAATTAACGATTACCAAACAAATTTTTTGTTCACTCCGAACCGGATTTCGAGTAAAACGTGACAGCGGTGATGAGTTTGGCGGGAACATAACTTTGTCACAATTTTGCGTAGCACGGTGCTTCGTCTGGCTATCTTAAGGGCGTTTCTTTAAAGGCTTGCACACGAAGCGTCTTCAACGGGAGAAAATAACAAGGGATTATAATTTATTATGGGGAAACGATAGCACAGTATAGCACTGACCTCTGCACGGAACGATCACTTAACGTTGCATCTGGAGCTGTGGGAGTAGGGACCATAAGGGCATCAACGTTCAGTCACTTCGTGGCCGTGTCTAAGGAAAGTGGAAGTGATCGGGAACGTTCCTGAACTACGCAGGATGAGGTCATTAGTAGCAACTACGTGTGCCCTAACAACTGAATATGTGGAATGATTCTCACGACCTAATCTCGGCAGTGTGACTGCTTAAGTGCTGCGTTTTTGTCACAAATCTCTTTATCCCAACGAGAGGAAAACAGGGATTGGAATTCAAGACAGTATTATATGCCTGCATTTGTATGGTGTCGGAAGCTCTTTAGGACGGGGAGACAGGAAATTTCACATGTTTTCCTGACTTAAAGAAGATCAGTGAATTTCATAGCCACTGTCCATTCTGAGACTGGCATGAATAACTTCGGGTGGGTGGGAGACTCAGTAAATTCATTATTACGATATTAGAAGGTGCTTTATATAACCCAACTTTCAAGATTTGTTGGAGCTCATGGTTTACTTCCAGAACACAGGGAATCTACTTGTATCAGCAACACATCAATCAAGGTTTTTGGAATTTGGAAATTCCGAAACAATTTACATGACATTTCCAATATTCCTTGATGATGCATACCTTAATTATTCTAAGCTGTTTCCTAAAAATAATGCTAAAGTCAGTGAGGTAGCAAAGATGCTCGAAGTTACTCCTGCCCAGTGCGAAAATAGCTTAAGCATTTAATGGTTCACTATATTCCGAACGCGATCTGTAGTACGGTGATGTAAATGGGAATGTTTTGTCCCACTGGCAGCAACATTCTTGATTTACACCATTACGCTTAAAGAAATAGAGCCCCTTTTTACCGTTCTGATATAATATATTACTGGTCCACATTGGTACCGTAGTGTGACTCCTGTAATGATCGGCTTGCAGTATGGTAAGAGTTTGTGATTATAAGTTATTCTTGCTTAAATATCATGTTAGTGACAACAAATGCGGGGTCTCTTGTGTTTCTAGATAAGCAATGTACTTACAACGTAATAGTATTTCCCATTTGCTTAACCATTTTTGCCATAGTATCTTAAGAGTGTTTTCTTTGTATTTTTTACCCAAATATGCGGCTGGGAACAATACAAACATTGAAACCGTCGTCATGAAGAGGCAAAAATGTATTACCTTTAGTACTACTGTTGAGATAAAAAATGTTTCGTTATTTTTATCTTTCGTCGGTTATCCTGTCAGCCAAATTTCATTTCTCTCGAAGAGAGTGATTTTATGACAAATTTTTGTCGCCAGCAACAATGAAACGTACTGAGGTCTTCACGTATTGTGGCCAGTATTTACGAGGGCGATCTCAAAAGAAATACACACTTTGGCAACACTGCGTAAATAATGACGCCATCTGTCCCGCCATTTCAGCAGTTGCACTGGAGAACTTCTGGAGGCTAGTGCAGTGTATTTTATCTCCGGAGGTATGTGCACGTGGAAACGACAGAGCGTTGAAATCAAAATTGAAATATTACGCGGGAAAACTCAAATGGAATTCCACAGTTTGCGATGGAAGTGTGTAGTGTGGAAGCTGTTGACCGAAGCACAATTTCACGCTGGGCTCAGCGCTTTCATGAGGGAAGATTGAGCATAGAGAACGACCCGAAGTCAGGACAATCCCGAACGTCGACTGAAGACCAACGTGGTGTCATGGACCTTCTAAAACGTTGGGATGCAGTCATTCGGCAGGAGGGGGACTACACTGAAGGACTATAACACTTTATCGCACATCTGGTGTTCTATTCTGTAGGTCTTGCGTTCTGTGCATTTCTTTTGAGATGGACCCCGTACATTTGATTTTAACCACACTTGGATTTACTTGACAAATGTTAACAAAAGTCTGTAATATGAAATTGCACTAAAATCCTTCCAGTGGGAAAGGAGATGATTTATGCAGACGGAGGAACGGGCAGACATGCTTAAAATAATGAGTGTTCGTCGCAGTTACGCGAAAAGCGCTTAGCAAGTTTATTTGACGTTTAAATAAAAAAACTTCAAAGTTTAGTATTCTTGCAATTCATTCGGTTTATATTCTGAGTGTGAAAAATGGCTCGTACTGAGAAACAGAAAATTTGTGTTTCTAGGTCAACTGCAAAATAACGCATTAAGTTATTTTTTATGACTAATCCCTTCTTTGATCTCTGAACTTCAGTTACTGGTACAAAAAATATAGATTGTGTTTAGGCTTGAGGTCGTTAACAAATTTTATTATCTAGCACTGAAGCAATATGATCACATAATTTCGGTAGAATAGAATTTACAGAAATGTCATCCTGCCTTGCTTACACTCGGAATTTAAGTTTTTATCTTATAACCATAAAACCAACAAATACAACGTTTACACATCACTCAAACAACTTGCTGTGTAACAGTCAGTCACATTATTGGAAAGGAAAAATTTATCAAATGAAAAACAACGGAACGATTTTCATATTACCACAAAGGAAAGATTATTTAAACATGTAATGCATACTGACGGTGTTTTCTGCCAGGTAGGAAGTGTATTCAAACATTATTTGGCAATTAACTCTTTTTAGTCCGCCTGTCTGTCTGTCTGTCCGCATGTATCTGTGTAACATTATATGTACACTGCCTATATTGTTAAAATTAAGTAACAACATGAGTAGCTCAGTCATTATAGTGACTAGACTAAGAGCTGCTCTGCCAGATAATAGTGATTCGATTTGAGGCAAGAGGAGGAGCCTTAAATGTACTCAAGGGTGTGGACCAACTGCTTGGCCCACCAGCATCTATTCGGTTGGTACAGTGTGTTTCCCCAAGGGGTAACACAGCCGAACTTCAGAGCTGACCACTTCTGTCTAGTGCTAAATTTAAGAGAGGGCGGAGCTATGTTTCCATTTTCCCGTATAACTTCATGGTGTACAGAGGGACGACATTACTTTTAATGCATGAAGTTTGTGCTTCAGAAATGGGGGAAATATTTATTAGAATAATATTGTCAAGTAATGGAATGTCGTGCCGCATGATTATGTTGCAAACACTGAGAACTTGTAGTTGTTACTTTCATCATATTACGTCACGTTCAATTTCCTGAATATGAATAGTAACTTTGAAATCTGTTGATAACATGGAATTGCTCGTGTATTATTCTTTTGTCTATTTACTTGTATGAATGAGAATTACATATTGCTGTGTTTGTTAATGTTACATGTATAGGCTTTGTTAGAATTTCGCCGGGTGGATTAAAAAAATCCTACATCTATCGATGGTTTTCACAGACAACCCTTCCGTAGTACCTCTGTTACAGTTTATATCCCTAGAGGGATTCTGTAAAATCAGTGTTTTTGAATGAATACTTGAGAGGCAGCGTGATATAATAGCTCTTTAGCTGCCTAGAGGTTACTATTATTGACATCGGTAGAAACATCAGTATCAACCGAAGTGTTAAGTACGTACTGTTTCATAACGACACATCTGTTTTTTAAATTTGTGTCGCTTGGGAACCGTAGCAGTTTCTGTAAGAATGACTGGATACATGGAGTTAGAGTGGTGGCAGAATTGTAACTTTTAGGCTTTGATATATAGTTGGATATTATGCGTGGTTATAATTTCATGCTGTGGTTCTGAACTTTGTCTTGAACTTACTTGAGGTCGAACCGCCCTAGATGCTTGGGTTCTGTCTTCCTCCTCCACCATTTCTCCGACAGGTAGATGATCCGTACGAAGTTAATAATGTGCGCAGGAATTTTTTACACGTGTGTGGTTCGTATAATTCTGTAATATATGAAAATAAAGTTACTCTTCGTTTGGAGAAACGTTAGTTGAAAGGCAACGGTTTTATATGTGGAAACATACTAACATATTCTTACACTACACATCTGCCGTGATCAGTAATTGAAACTATTCATTAGAACACAGAACTGTGATGAGTGACACTTGTTGTGACCGTAACGTTCCGTTTAGATCCAGATAGTGCAGAGTTTTTTTTCGTAATATGTCCGAAACATTCAATTCATTAACGTACCTCTCATTAAGTATTTGTTTATATTACTTAATAAATATCTGTGAAGGATTTGCTTCACTCGACTGTAAATCTCAACGTTTAAAGACACAGGATTTAAATGATCCTTGGTCAAAAATAAGTAATTTCACCCCATAAATCCCCTTCATGGAAAGTATCTCGTTATGGCACTTATATACGAGAGTCCACAACCTCCCATTCAGTGACATGATGAAATTCGGAGATAGGATTGTTCGTGTAGAATATATTTCTCACAGTGTACAGTCATACAGAACTAATGTAAGCAGCTGTATAATACAATGTTCACACGGGACTTTACATGAAATTTAATGATAACGTTCAACTTCACTAATTACGTAAAATGTCAGGTGATTTAATGTAGTAAACCCGTAAAAATTACTATTACTTACCAATACTATTAATGCGGAGGAGATATAAAAAGAGTCTGTAATCTATACTAAATTTCTCTTCGAGTACAT
>Ga0268261_10003971_pt1 | contig 10995 bp, 10 predicted proteins | sample TergutNc150P1_FD_190353 | JGI IMG/M metagenome (GOLD analysis project Ga0268261, IMG submission 190353) | Nasutitermes corniger P1 segment gut microbial community from laboratory colony in Florida, USA - Nc150 P1 (SPAdes) (version 2) | ecosystem: Host-associated > Arthropoda: Insects >...
GATTGAGGTTAGTTTGGGTTATGTTCAGTATTTTATATATTTCAATTATTGTTTTCAGTTTACTGCATGCTACATTGTGGTATACAGAATTACACTAATATATCATGTCTCTTGCCATGTTTGGTATGTATATATTAAGAACATTTCCTGTCCATCACTTTGATGTTTGAAGTTACTTTCACATTCTTGATGGTTTATATTGAGTCCTTGTAAATACTGTTCTATTATGTAGACAAACAGGGAAAAATATGGACAGTTTCATTTTCATCAACAAAGGGCCGGGTAAAAAAATTACACCACACAAAGTCATGGCTCTTTTGTCTTGGAACTTGATGATTGCAATGAGGACTGTACAATAGACTATGAAAATCTTGTTTCTCAGCATAAAGATTCTCTGTATTATTCTGAATCTGAAGAAGAAATAGTGGAAGAAGGAACAGCATAGATTTGCCAGCAGAAAATAAAACTTAGGACTTTCTGCAAAGAATAAATTTATAGAAAATGACCATGTTCCAGATGACAGTGGAAGACATCTTAAATGTCTGATCTTCTGCAGTTCCAAGCACATAACTGGCATCCTGTAATGCAGAAAAAAAGTGGAAAACGCAGAAACCCATTCTGCAAAAGGTGAAAGTGTAGTGAGGGGGGGAACATAATCTTTAAAATCTGCCTTCAGATTCAAGGAAAATATGAAATTGCCAGAACGAATTTTGAAGGTCTGTACTCCCCATCAATTTTTCAAGCGCTCTTTTTTTTTTACTGAAGAACTGCTTGCCTAAATTGCAGAGGAAAAAATTTGTACAGCAGTCAGATATTTCCAAATAAACCAATTAATTGTACAGTATATAATACTGAAAAGTTTGTTGGAATTTGTATTATCCGTTCCTTGACCCCACTCTCCAACGTTCGTGATCTCTGTATTGATGTGTTGGGCAGAGAACTGGTGAAGGAAACTGTCTCAAAAAATTTTTGAGAAAATTCATATCTGCCTACATTTCAACATCAAGAACAGCCCTAATTATGACAAGCTTCACAAAGTGAGGACAGCAATGGATTGTCTGAATAAAAAGCTTTCTCATATCCGCAATGTTACAGACCTGCCACAGACGAACAGATTTGTGCAACATATGTCGTACATCATATTAAAGTATACAAGAAGGATAAGCCTCACAAGTTTGTGTATGAACTGTTGTGTTGTGCTGTGATATGCGCTTTGGTCACGGGGCTGAAATTTACAGTGGGCAGGAGAATGATCATAAATTCTGGAAAACTGAGGAGCCTGATATGGGAGCAGGTGGCAGTTTTGTACTTTGATTATACAGAGATAGAGCATAGCCTGAAAATTAGATATTATGTTACGATAGATAGCACACAACACTGATTCTTGCTGTGTATTTGTTTAAACAGGAAATTCAGATTTCTGACTGGATAGAATTTGAAAAAAAAAAGGCACATGATTTTTCACAAGAATATGCCAGACATTTTGATTCTGTAAATGTTTCTGCTGTTATATTTAAGTACAAACAGCAAAGTTGATCTCATTCTATGTTTGTTGGTGAATTGCCCAAATCACAAATATGGCAATATAATAGGAAGAAAGATACATGTAGAAATATCACGACCAGCAGTTGTGTCTGCGTACAGCAGCCACATCCGGAATGTTGAATTGCTCAACAGCAATACAGGGAGATTTCTCACCAAGATGAGATCCAAAAAAATGGTATTTTCTACCACTTGTTTGACACAACTGTGATCAATGTCTGGGTGCTGTACTGGCAAGTGTCTGCCTAAACAACAGCAAGTGTAATGAATCTGCAGGCTCTCAGAATTTATTTTGCCAAAGCCTGTGCCAGTTAGCACTACAGTCTGCACACAGGCAGACCATGGTGTTCTGACACAACTGGAGAAGCAACAAAGACATTCGGTCCCTTCCTTTACCACAAGGTATGTTCGAACTCACACAGATGGTCATTTGGCCTTTATGGAAGGACAAGAGAAAAACATGCAAACAGCCAGACCACAATATGGAGTACACATATCATTTCATGTGAAAAATGTAAACTGAATCCTTGCCTCAAAACACACAATTTTCTTCTTCCATTGGCGCTACAGCCCACTGGGCTTTGGCCTGTCGAATAATGCCCCTCAATCTATCACCAACTCTACCCATTTCTCACTCCCGTCACTTGAACATCTCTTTCTACTTCTTCTCTCCATCCTTTCCTGGGCAAAACAGACAATACTTTTTCCAAAAATAATTCATTTCAATTAAGTGTTGATATTGGGAAATAACAGGGTAAATAAGTTGTTTTTATAACCTCTGCAAGAATTTAATCTTAACACACATCCTTGAACAAGTGCAATTTAACAGAAATGTGATATATCAGTGCACAAAATGAAAACGGAATTTATCGCCATTTTCTTCAGGTTATATACAGCAGCAGCATCCACAAAAAAATGTTAAAATGCCAAAAAAAAAATCATGGAAGGTTCAAAACGTTCCTCTCTTCACTGAATGCTGTACTGCACACACCACAGGAACTGTACACTCACCACTATGTACACGTTGATGTCTTACCATATGACTCTTTACAGCAAGTCTTATTACACGCATCACAGTAATAGAGAAACTCACCATTATATAAGCACTGACGTGCTATATGACTAATCTACTGACTAATTGCCTTACTACAAACATCACAGCAATTAGTGCACTGGCAGAGCACACATGTGCTGTGTTATCATGTGAGCCTGTAAAATGAATGACATTTCACACACCTCAGGAATATGGGGGATCACCACTGTGTGTACGTTGATGTGTTGAAAGGCATATTTTAAAGTGAATGTCTTTTTTCACTCATCACAGCAATAAGGGTGTTCACCTCCATGTATGTGTTGGTGTTTTATCATGTCACTCTTTTGAATGAATGCCTTACAGCACACGTCAAAGCACTATGGGCGCTCACCACTATGTAAACGTTTGTATGATATACGGTGACTCTTTCGACTGAATGCCTTACTGCACACATCAGAGCACTATTGGCGCTCACCACTATGTAAACGTTTGTGTCTTATAAGGTGACACTTTTGAGTGAACGCCTTACTGCACACATGACAGCAATATGGGCGCTCACCACTATGTAAACGTTTGTGTGTTATAAGGTCACTCTTTCGCCTGAATGCCTTACTGCACACCTCACAGCAATATGGGCGCTCACCACTATGTAAACGTTTGTGCGTTATAAGGTCACTCTTTCGACTGAATGCCTTACTGCACACCTCACAGCAATATGGGCGCTCACCACTATGTAAACGTATGTGAGATATAAGGTCACTCTTTCGACTGAATGCCTTACTGCACACATCACAGCAATATGGGCGCTCACCACTATGTAAACGTTTGTGTGTTATAAGGTCACTCTTTTGACTGAATGCCTTACTGCACAGATCACAGCAATATGGGCGCTCACCAGTATGTACACGTCTGTGTGTTATAAGGTCACTCTTTCGACTGAATGCCTTACTGCACAGATCACAGCAATATGGGAGCTCACCACTATGTAAACTTTTGTGTAATATAAGGCTAATCTTTCTAGTGAACACCTTAATGCACACATCACAGCAATATGGGCGCTCACCACTATGTAAACGTTTGTGTGATGTAAGGTGAATCTTTTGAGTGAACGCCTTACTGCACACATCACAGCAATATGGTCGCTCACCGCAATGTAAACGTTTGTGTGATATAAGGTTTCTCTTTTCAGTGAATGTCTTACTGCACACATCACAGCAATATGGGCGCTCACCACTATGTAAACGTTTATGTCTTATAAGGTCACTCTTTGATTTGAACGTCTTACTGCACACGTCACAGCAATATGGGCGCTCACCACTATGTAAACGTTTATGTCTTATAAGGTCACTCTTTGATTTGAACGTCTTACTGCACACGTCACAGCAATATGGGCGCTCACCACTATGTAAACGTTTGTGTGATGTAAGGTGAATCTTTTGAGTGAACGCCTTACTGCACACATCACAGCAATATGGTCGCTCACCGCTATGTAAACGTTTGTGTGATATAAGGTTTCTCTTTTCAGTGAATGTCTTACTGCACACATCACAGCAATATGGGCGCTCACCACTATGTAAACGTTTATGTCTTATAAGGTCACTCTTTGATTTGAATGTCTTACTGCACACGTCACAGCAATATGGGCGCTCACCACTATGTAAACGTTTATGTCTTATAAGGTCACTCTTTGATTTGAACGTCTTACTGCACACGTCACAGCAATATGGGCGCTCACCACTATGTACTCGTTCATGTCTTATAAGGTCACCCTTTGATTTGAACGTCTTACTGCACACATTACAGCAATATGGGCGCTCACCACCATGTGAACATTTATGCCTCATAAGATCACCTTCACAATTGAATGTCTTACTGCACACATTACATGAATATCGATGCTCACTAGTTTGTGCATGAAGCTGCTCATTCACAGTACCCTGTCAAAAACATACATTTTACACATTAGGTTATTTACTAATACAAACAACAAATATTCAGTATGCAATGTGGGAATAAACTAAAAAATTATTGGTTTTGAAGAGCTGCATATTTGAAGCAAAGCATTGCATAAGCACACACCACAAAACTCTGAATGTTTCAACTGACAGCTCTGAATGGCAGTACTGTTGCAGGGGTGCATGAATATTCATAAAATCAATGAGCAATCAAAAAAACATAGATGTCAGAAAGCTGACTTAGGGGAAGTTCCAAACCCAGGTCCCATAAAATTTAGACATCGCCTGGCGTATTTGGGGCCTGGGATTTGTAAATCTCAGGACTACCACTGCCAACTTACCATTGCTATTATTATTTTCATCCTTGCACAATATTGAAATACAAATTTGATATGTGTGTTGGAGACTTTACATAGTAGAATGTAGAATGGTATTCTAGAAAATGTGAAAAATGAGGGTTCAAACTTTGTCACAGGATATAAAAAGTATGTGTATGTAGGAGACCATTCCTTCATGTGCTCAGGTAAGTGAAAGTTTTGCTGACATTCTGCCAGCATACACAGAAACTCCAAATTAATTTGCATGGTATCATGGCTTTCTGCTTTAAGGAACCACCTAGCTAGAAATTACCCACATTTATGGCATGCTAGGCTTAATTAGTGGGTTCAGAACATCCCATCATGGGTAAAAAACTTTACCCTTCTATCTAAGCACATGACTTTCAGGGTTTCTTTATTTGACCGCAGTCATGATTTTTTATTATTTCGACCTCAAAGGAAAACCTTCTTATCACACTGACATCACAAGTTGACAAAACCAAAACTACTGTTTTACAGGGACAGACTTATATAGAGACAGACAGGCAATTCTGGATAACTATGAAGCATGCTACACAATCAAGAGACATAAAACATACCCCAGCATCAGTTAATGGAGATGTCATTATCTCACAATCCTCTCCCCGTGTCACCTCAGCGATCCCTTCCACTTGCACATGGATCACCTCATTTCCAACCTCAGAAGATGTCACATGCAAACCAAGCTTGCCACTCCGCAAATCAACGCAGTTCTGTAAAAGCACCACAGTAATGACAGTTGTGCTCACTCATTAAATGATACTGAACACTATCAGAACCATTTCATGTAGCATAAAAACTGATAATAGCTGCTGTGTACAGATTTACTGCAATGCAACTTACAGAATCACTAATACAAAGAAAAGTCCAAAGCAGAGAAATCTTCTTTTGCAGAATATAATGGCTGAAGTCCACACCATGTTCAGAGATCCCATCGTGAGCCAAACAAACCCAGTCCACAGTCCACATGATTTAATGGAAAATACGATATTGAAGTCATGACTGTACATCCAACAGATGGAAGGAAAAATATAAACTGTTCAGGAAAATAATCATCAGAATGATAACATTCATGTGAAAAACTCAACTGTTTGAAAGAGTCAAACTTCAGAAGTGCCATGACACACTATTTACAGTAACAAAATAACAACACAGCAGTTACATGCATCACAAAGCTGCTTGCTTTTGACCGTGTACTGTAAGAGATATATGAAGCACAACTGAATGTCACAGATATAAAGTACCATCCTAATTTGTGTACTGAGGTGACAATGTGAAACAAACAGCACAACTTGACACCAATGGAATACTTGCAACTATGGAGGACAACTCCAAACAATTCCAGGCACTAGTGCAAATGTTGCATAGAAACAATGCATGCTATCACAGAACAGGAACTTAATAATGATAGAAATAAAGACATCCAGCAAACAGTATTAACTGATATGTCAGTGGTTGCTCAGCTACTCAGATATTCTCCAAAGCTTACAGAACTCAAGGTGTATTACAGTGTGCAACAGAACACATTATGCACTCCCCTCCCAATATTATGGCAGCACACAACACTGCATTGTTGATAACCTATGGTACAAAAAAAATTAGGAAAAATTACCTCTAAGAAATTAGGTCAGTTGAGGTGCTGTTTGATAAATGGAATACTTAGTACTCTGGCACCTCTCTAGTCACATTGGTGCCAAATTAAAGAAATTCTACTGTATAAGCACTTATATTTGTCTGAGCTTTAGGAATCATTTTGTGGATAAAATTTTTAACTACACGGAGATGAGGATATATTTCTGTCTTCTCTGCAATTACACACAGACCAACCCATCTAGTACAGACCCTCCCACCCACCCACCCCCCAATAAAAATAACAATCACAGTAAAACATTTTCATTCCCAACAGTGCAGGTGTTTGAATAGTCCAGAAATACTGATGTCACAAAAAATTGACATTTCCAGACACTGGCAAAATGTGTTTAATAACATACACACACACATAACTCACCTCATTAGGTTCAGTCATTATATCAGGAAAAGATATATCTTCAGGAATCTCCTCTTGCTTTATGCATATAGGCACCTCTTCATTTACAGCTACAAAACCCTCTTCTATGACAACTGCGTCCTGCTGAACTGCTGTATTGCTGACATCAAATGTACCATCAGATGATGATGGAAACGTCTCACTAGACGAACCTGGCAGAACTTGCAGAGAATCTGTGCAGCTCTGTAAAACCAACATAACATTAATGTGACCTGTGTCATGACAAGGAATGGTGTACACTATCATCAAAACTGATACTGTAGCTGCTCTGAAGATTCCCTCCATTTTAACTGTAACAATCATTACAAGGAACAAAAATAAATACCACAGAGAAAAGTCCTTCCTGAGAAGCTAGCCGTTGCTCAGCTACTCTTTCAATTCCTTGTCTTTTACAGAACGTGTGGGGTCATTACTGTTTTCGCCACAGCCTGACTCACACCCTCTCATCTAACTACTTCAGTCCACCTATCTTCTGTCTCACATATATTATTCACTGAACAACATCACTATTACAGCACATATGTTTAGTGAACTTCAAAAACCATGCTGATACACCAAAATGAGGGACAAAGAGAAGTGAGACACTGACAAACAACAGAACGACTGACTGACCTAACCTTCTGTTCTTAAATTGGCACAAAAGACACCAAACCAAAACTCAAACCACAAACATAATCAACCATAACCTAAACTGCAAATATTAAATTGCAACAATCAAACAAAAATCGCAGTCGTCGATGACAAACACAAGCCACAAGTTAAGCTGCCTGTATTAAACTGGCACAACCAAAACCCTAAAATAACCACAGTAGAAATGTTAACAGTGGTACTGTAGTGACTGTGTAGTGAAGTGTGAGAGAGTGAATTTAGTGATCTGTGACACCAGTGGGTATGTCATCATGTCTGTAGCTTGGTATATACACATAGGTCCCTAAAAGTGCAGTTGATTTTTCATTATGAATAAGGATTTTTGGTAACCCTGTAAGTATGGCTCACGTCACATGCATTCTACATGACACAGCCAATCACCTTCCTTCCTTTCTTCCATTATTCTAATAACATCTGGTGGCAGTACAATTTATGGAGGCATACATTACGTACTTTTCTCCAATATCCTATTACTTTCAACCATAAAAGTCTATGAACTGATCAGCTGTTCCTAAACCCAGTCACAGTCTTTCCTCAGTGTCACAGATGAAGTGTCACACCCACAACTGTAAAAATCCTACATAAACAGACATATGTTTATACTTCAATAGTGTGTTTTGTGAAAGCAGGAAGGATAGGAAAACATTATAAAGCTGCAGTGTGCATTTCTACAAATTCATTTACTCTCAATTTCTTCACCCTCCAATCTTTATTGCTTAACCCCACTCCAATACACTTCCAGTTCCCCCCTCACAAAACTCCAAACAATGTATCAGCTGGGTCACCTTTTGTATGGTGCGATGTCCCCACTGTAAACCTAGAATGCGTAATAAGAGAAGAAACATAGACAGTCAACGCACAACTTCAATGTAACAATTACAAATGGCAGCTACATGTACCAGCTATACAGTAGCCAACATCAGGCTCTTTATGTGAGAAGTATACAAGGAAATTATATACCTGTAGTTTATATGTAGTTAAAAATGTACAGCAGAAGATATCCCAGCCTTACACACAAAGGTAACCAATTGTTACACATAATCAAACATTTACAATATAAAAATTGTATAAAACTAAACAATTAAGTCATATAATTTAAAAAAGCAACAATAAAACTTTCAACAAAAGCCAGTGCTCTTGGTTAGTTAGGCTAGTTGTAGTAGAAACTGGTGCGGGGAATTGTAACTGTTGAGAAGGTGAGCCAATATGGTGTCTTATGATATGAGAGATAAACTGTGTATTTCATCTATGGTATCAAGTATTTGATGGTATTAGTAAATGTATTATCTATAATAATGATGCAGTATATGATATCTTGTAGAGAAGTGCGTTATCTAGTGAACAGAACTGGCATTCAGCTGTCTGTGCTCTACAGACCAAACTCCTGACAGATACCCAATACAGTTCTGAATATTTATTCATTATGCTTATGTTTTCATCCACTAAATCACAATCACAATTTAAAAAAAAGCTATTGTGTGTCCTTCAGTTGTGGTTTTTCTACATGCCCATTTGAACACTTTATATTATTCAAACACTTATAGGAACGCCATGTAACACGCAGTCAGCCAGACACAAACATGCACCCAGAATTTGTACTTTTCATGGCAAGAATGATTTTAACACTTAGACAAATAAAAATTTAACTACACACACTTCCAACAAAATCCATGCCTGAAATATTGCTAAAACTGCCATAATCATCAGAGAGATAAGTAAGAAGTTAGGAGTTATGTAACCCAGTACGTGGATGATATGCCATGGGTCCAATTATTCGTAACTTCATATCTTGGTGGCCAACACATATGTTAATAATATGACAGTCTGACAAAGTGCTCAGAGACCTGAGGAATAGTAAAAGAAGCAGAGAGCTACCTGCTACATCAATGGAGATTCTGGTTAGTGGCACTGTTCAGAAATTTTGCTGAACCTTGTGTTTGCATACTGTACATATGGGGACTTGGACAAGGTATGAGATACAGCAATGTCACTGCTTCATTCCTCCCACAGCCCACACCTCTTGCAGAGGCAATCAGCACCTATAGGCTTGTCACACCACTGCTTAACACAGCGTTCAGGCAGTCAGTACCTTCACAAATCTTGTTCTCTATCATCTGTGGCTTGTTAGCATCATACTAAAATCAATAATGCACTTTTCTTGCACAGTGGCCACTTAAACTGGTACATGCAGCATCACTCTCTAGCACAAGGAGAACCTCTGCTTTCTGGGGAAACCTAAGTCCCCTCTAACAAATTGCAATTCAAATTTTAATACAACTAAGGGAGCTTCAGAAACACAGTACAATTCCTTCAACATGGATTTGATACTCCAAAAATCCTGATACTTCAGCAGTTGGGGGAAATAGCCCCTAAATCCAGAAGCTCTGATGTCAGCACCTTCCAGTATAAATATTGATACTGTGATTTCATATTTTGTAATCTGGACTTCACTGAGCACACTGAGCTATCATAATGGCTCCCAAAGAACCCAAAATTAGTAAACAAACAGCTGCTGGCACAACAAGGCACATAACATTAACAATTCCAGAGACACTTGAAATAATTATGAAGCCTGGAAGTGCTACATTTCAGAGTGTCATTATGGCAGCATATGAGATTGGATTGTTGGCAATTTGTGGTATAAAGAAACAACTTTTTACAGGATATGAAAAGTATGTGTACATATGTGACCCTTCCTTCATGTGCTCAGTTAAGTGAAAGTTTTGCTGACATTCTGCCAGCAAAGACATAAACTCCAAATTAATTTGCATGGTGTCATGGCTTTCTGCTATAAAGAAACACCTAGCTAGAAATTACCCACATTTATGGCATGCTAGGCTTAATTAGTGGGTTCAGAACATCCCATCTTTGGTTTCTACTCAAAGCAATATGAATGCAGTCCATGCATCCCAAAACTCTTCTTTCAAGATGCATATCATTCCTTCAATTTATGGCTATGTCTTGAAAGTAGTCTCCTCTCATCAGGATTGAAATTGACATTTCAAAAGGTGTATGGAAACCATAAGGTAACTCTAAGCAGAAAATAGTTAAATGTACGTTATTATTTAGACCAACCACTGAACAACATATATATTAAAAATGAATTTTTATATCACAAGTACTGCTACAAGTTTTGACACATTTGCATCATTTTCAGGGAGAATTATTTTCTAATTGTAAAGGTTACAAAACTTGTAAGGTTACGATACAGAAATTTATTGTTAATATACATGTTGTGCAGTGGTTGGTCTGGATAATAAACTGTACAAAGTGCACGGTACATTCATACGGATAGTTGAAATGTATTTTCATTATTTCTCTTTTTGTGGCAGTAAATGGTCTTGGAAGCAAGAAACATTGCTGCCTTATGCACAAACCCCAAACACTTACCTCAGGTTCAGGCTTTATTGGGGG
>Ga0268261_10003972_pt1 | contig 10995 bp, 6 predicted proteins | sample TergutNc150P1_FD_190353 | JGI IMG/M metagenome (GOLD analysis project Ga0268261, IMG submission 190353) | Nasutitermes corniger P1 segment gut microbial community from laboratory colony in Florida, USA - Nc150 P1 (SPAdes) (version 2) | ecosystem: Host-associated > Arthropoda: Insects > Digestive...
GCTCCATATATATATATATATATATATATATATATGACATTAGTAGCCTAAGGGTTAATGATTTAACCCTTATCCTGCTAACGTGGAGAAGATGGTGAGTTAATAATGCCAGCAAATAGCAGATGGGATTTAATTCAGCGTTTAAAGGGTTAATGACATGGTGCTTAATTATTGTGATCATAAACATAAAGTTGTCACTAGTGCTTAAACAACATGCCGTGTAGACATATGAGGCAGTGGGTGTATAGATTCATTGTTTCGTAACTTTTAGCAGTGCTGGATGTCTGTGATCAGGTTTGTGCCTCCACTCTATGACTCTTGGAGAAAGATCTGCTGATACTAGCTGAATAGGAAGGGTGGCCCAAGATCCTCCAGTCATCCAGCTTGTAGCCTGACTGACTCAGCAACAGCAGCCCCCTGATTAATTAAACACACAGACAACTTCATGTCTACTTAATATCATATATATTCCATGCAGCTGTGGTCCTCGCACAAGTAGGTGGGTAAAAACTAGCTTTGTGCAGTAGTTGGAAATAAAACTTGTGTGTGAATTTATGTATACTTTTACAATAACTGAAAACAACAATGATTAAAATCAACAAAATTATATATTTATCTTCATTTGTAAATGCAACATAACATACAGGCTTGTAAGTAGAAGTTAGAAATGCAGAAATAATCACAGTATGTGAAACTATAATACTATACACTCTATAAAATGTAAGTGCCTTAAGTGGAACATCTACACTGCTGACAAAATATCAGTAAATATGACAGCTGCAGTCCTCACAAATGTAACTAGCTAACCAGACAACATGGCATCACATTCCAAAAGACAGGGAGTTAGTTTACATTGTCCAATTTTCAACTTGAAATTTAAATAAAAGGAAAATCATTAGTGTTAAAAAGTGTGGTGATTGATGAATGTGACTTAGAAAGGATGTGAAAGGTAGTGGTTGTGACCATTTTTAATGAATTATCCCAGCATTACCTGCAAGGCATAAAGAAAACCACAAAAAAGCTCATTAGGATAGCAGATCTTGGGACTGATATTAAAACCAAATACCCCTGACTATGAAATAGGAATCATGCTTCTTTTTTATGGTCAATTTTATGAGATTATATAGCACAGTGTTAGAACAGTAGGTGGAAGACAAAGTGAAAAAGACCCAGAAGGAACCAGTTATAGCCTAATTCAGGTACTGTTCAAGCACTTGTCTGGAGGGACTGAGCTGAGCCACAGAAAAACAACCTCAGTCACAAAAGCTACTGTCATGGCAGAGATTTGAACTGGGCAGCAACCAAACACAAGCCTGGAGTGTTCCTGCTACACCATTCTCCTTGGTGCTATTCACATGTTTCCTAGCTATCACTAGTATCTAGACGACAAGCCAGATTTTTAGGAACTAGGGTTAAAATAACAGTGGGATCATTTAAAGCTGGGGTGGGAAAATATGACACTACACAACATAAAGAGAGAAATGTAATTGCAATACAGTTAAAGAAAACCATTACAATAACAATACAGACTTCAATAGAAGTTCAACATCTCAGTCTCCAAGCATCTTAATTGCCTCTACCTATAACAATTCCAGATTGGCTTGTTGCGTGTCACAACAACACCCCCAGAACATTAACCAGGTTTAGGACACTGTGTATGGATCATCAGTGATGTTTACTCTTTAAATGAGAGTACAGTTAACTTTCAAAAAGGACCCTGTTCCATGGAGTTTATATTTTTAGGTACTCTGTCATATTTACACAGTAAGTTCATTTTTAATAGTTTATATATATATATATATATATATATATATATATATTGCCAACTTTTGAACTTGAGCATGTTCCTCAACAAACATATCACATGGCCATTTCCAAAAGTCCTCCATTTGGCATGTCAGAACAGTTCCCCATCCTTGCTGTAGTTTCCACTGGCAACAGAACAGAAATGTTTAATTTCATGCTGTAATTGTTTATGAGGTTTGTACATAACAACCTTCAATATTAGTTTTACATTACCTACAGGTGAAAAGTCCATACAGATATGCAGTATAGTCCAATTATCTGTAAGGGAAAATTTGCACAAATAATTGCAGAACACAAATAATCAATTTTTCAACCATTTAACCTAGAGTTCATACACTTACCAATTACACTTCTGCAATAGCTGAAATACACTACACTGTACTGAAATTACAGTGTCTAGGTAGTATGGCAAAGAACACACAATGAACAAGGTCAAGCACCTACTACCCATATCTCACTGCATTCTTCATTGGCCCCTCTTTTTCCTTCCACACCTGGTGAAACAGCCATAACCTTGTTCAAACATGGGAAAGGATGGCAGACTAATTCACATGTGTCTGATTTAGGAATATGTGTAATTTGATATTTAAAAAAGTGCGTGCAAAATCTGCACACTAGATAATCCATGCACAGATAATACAGACTATACTCACACAGCCTGTCAAGGTTTGAGTACAAAGAGAAGACCTCTTTAGAGACAGATATATAATATACATACAGGTTTCACTCTACTGATGTAAAAATGGTTTGTAAATAATTCAAAATTTGACAGTTCCTGTATAAGAATGGTCCTCTGGGATGTCATGCCATGCAGTTTCAAAGGTATATACTAATTTTTTCAGAAACCTTGCTACCTCCACCTTCGAGGTTATAGAGGGGTACCCATCCTATAATACTCAACACCCCAGCAGATCATAACCTTAATATTCACTGCCACAGTACAGTCAGTGCATGCCACACAGCATAATGGGGAGTGGTAATACAGCTTCACCCATTCATAATCTCAGAACTTGATGCAGGTGAGTTGTCTGCTTCCTACCCCAGCCACCGCTTTACCCAGGGCACAGCTTCCTGTATCCACTGAAGAAGAGGCTGGGTATAGCTAGTCTCAGTGCTGTAGGGAAAAGATAAATTTCTTGACCCTGCTGGGAATCAAACCATGATTCCTCAGACAACCAGCCCATAGCCTAGTCACTATACCAGCTACACTATTCCCAGTTAATTTAATGTCATGAGAAACTCACCTTATATTTGTACAAAGTTATGAGAAAACTGCAAAAGTATGTTTTCAGTTTACTCTTGCAGTGTCCATAATGTACCATATAAATTCACTTACTTCTGATTTTCCTTATATTTGTCACACACATACTTAACATCCTTTTGTTCATACAGTTCACATATTGTTTCAGCAAGCTTGACCTAATTCTGATTTTCTTAATATCATGACCACTAGCTCTGAAAATCAAATATATATTTTAGACCTGTAAATCCCTTAACATTCATTGTATTTTCAAGCCCTTCTATATAATTGCTGAATGGAATAAGTTTGTGAGCAGGAGCTTTAAGACTTCCATTTGCATACAAATTTGAGAGATCTTTGAACATTTCAGTCTGCTCTGGCGTTCCAGCATGATCAATGCTCCAGCGTGTCATCCAAAATCCATGAACCCTAATATCCTTGAAGATGAGAGCAGAAGTAAGCACAGTAACCGGTTCCCGGGACATCCCACCATATGTCACCATAACACCACCTCTATCAAGATGGCGGAGACACTCCAATGCGTTTTTTCCACCCACACAGTTTAGTGCAAGTTTAGGCTTTGGCACCTTTGTCTTGAAAAGATCCGTACTTCTGTTAAATGAGAAACAGAGAACAATTAGAGCTTAAAATTCACTTTGTTGTTGTTTAAATGATCAGATCTATGAGACATAGAATGAGAATGGAGAATATTAAATAATGAGGAACTTCTTAACTTTTTCCCTTGGCTCATAATGTACAGAACAAGTAACAGTATAGATATAATTATTAGTGACATATCCAGGTAAATGAGGATTTCTGGGTTTGTTTGCTCTTTGTTTTCCTATGTTGTTTTTGTTTATTTTGTATTACTTACAATATAGAAATTAATGTCCTATATGGTATTAACACAACCAGTTATATTTCAGTGGTTTGTAGTCTTGTATCCTGTGTATGTCTTAACACTTCCCCAGACCTGTGTATTTTCACCACTTATGTGTGTAAATGGATTTTATTCAAACTTAATTAATAGTGGAATGCCTTCAATTAGTACAGTGCACACCCTGTGTTACAGACTTTCATGGTACAGAATTCTGTTACAGAATTATAAAGCATGACCACAAATTTCATGATACAAACCACTATTTAACCTTACAGGAATTTGGGATAAACAGCACAAACTGCAAAATAACAAATTCATCCCAAACAGTTTATAAGGAAATTATTATTTGTTACGAAATTTGAACCATATATGTGAGTGCATTAGCCACGCAGCAGGATATGCAGCTGGCCATTTATCATGTGCCAGGACAGCTCGGACTTTATAGCAACTGCAATACAGGCTGGATGACTGTGAAATCATGGTTTCATTGACAGGAAGGGCAAGAAATTGTTCTCTTTTTCCAGAGCATCAAACCCAGCCATGGTGTCCTTCCAGCCTCCTGTTCAATAGGTACCAGGGATTAAGATGACCATTCATGTCCATCTAGTGCCAAATTTAAGAATACTTAAACTTTCACTCTGCACACACCTTCATGTTAAACTAAGCATATGGATAATGTTATTTTATGTGTATACATAACTAATACAGGAGGATGGTCATTAGCACAGTCATCTTATTTCAGAATGCAGTTCATTACTCTTATATACATTGTGTGGAATGAGACAACAAAGTTATAGAAGTACACCTAAAAGAGCATGGAGAGAAATTACACTACATCTATGGGGTGCAAAAATTTCCACATGAATCTGCCTCCCTTTATAACCTGGGTGAAACAGAGAAATAGGGTGTGTATTGTGAAATTCCACATTATGTAAAAATTTTCAAGAATACAGCTTGTCTGCAACACTGTGGTGTGGTGTATTAACCCATTGGCATACACAGACGTCTGCGAGACGGCCGGGCTCACTAGGTCCATTAATACACAGTCGGCTGTGAGACGCAATTCAGAGACCAACCCAACATCACAGCACAACAGGGGCATGTATTGAAGTCAATAAAAATTAATTTTGCATGAATAAAATATAAATGTACAAAATTGCCATTTTTGCCTAAAAATTAGTATTTATAGGTGTGCCATGTGTTATAAAAAGTAGTATGCCAATGGGTTAACATACAGACTGCCAGCAATCCAGTTTCCTTGTCATGAGTCTAAATTCTGATATACGAAGTCCTGACTTACCTGAGCTCCTCTTCAGTAAGAACATATGATGCTCCCATACTAGTTAAAAAGTCTTTCAGTTCATCAATGTTATCTCGATTTCTCACAACATTCACAGTTGTGATGCCCCATGCTCGACACAACTGAATGACATTTTGTCCAGCTGCACTGTTTGCTCCATTCTGTATAATTGTACTTCCTTTAGAAAGATTAACAAAATCCCGTAGCATGCGGTATGCTGTGCATGGGTTCACAGTCATTGTAGCTGCTTCAACAGTGCCAATACTACCTGGTATCTGAATAAAAATTCAGTAATGCATTTCAGTATTAATTTGTTGTAAGGACGATTGAAAATATCAAGCATTAACTGTTATTATTGTTGCAGCAATATAATTGCCATTGAAAATATCATAAAAATACTAAGATTAGGATTGAGGAGTGTGATGTTATGTACTCTGTTTAATATGGACTAGTGTTTCGAAGTAGCATATTGCCACCATCTTCAGGACAGAATAAACCTAACCAGCCCCCATTCTCAGGATAAAAGAACCCTAATGATGGAGTCAGTAGGTTCCTCCCAACATTGGTGTATGCATCTACCAGACTACACCATGTCACAGGCCAGAAAACCATGAACTTAATATTCACCACTCTCAAACATTACCATGAAGTCGCTTCATTTGTCACATAATAATGTCGTTGTTTAAAGATACAATTTTTAAACACAAACACATAGGTACATCTATAGTACCACATGCTTATACCATGTGGCACACAGCAGTGACTTTTATCACGTCCACAGGTTTTGTGTCTTGCAGAAAATAATTTCTTTCATGTCCTCAGCAGTCGTTGTTTAAAGATACAATTTTTAAACACAAACACATGGGTACATCTACAGTGCCACATGCTTATACCATGTGGCACACAGCAGTGACTTTTACCACGTCCACAGGTTTTGTGTCTTGCAGAAAATAATTTCTTTCATGTCCTCAGCATTCACGTGTCCCCCCTTCTACACCCTTTCTGTTATTCATTTGATACCGGTACTTATCTACATCCCACCTTTCTCCTATATTCCTTTCCCATACCATTTATGTGTCTTACCCACTAAAATACATAAAAAGCTAAGCTGTTAAATCTAATGATAAATATAACCGACCTGACTCCTCACATGCCATGTAAAGACATACAGCAAAAATAAATTTGTATAAAGCATTAATTAATCTTTATTGTCCATACGCTACACTAATGTGACTGCACACTCATGCTCCAGCTAGTTTAGCATTTTTTCAGTACAAATAACCATAACTTGAATTAAAATCTGGCCACTAGTGCTACAGCAGTAGCCGATTTAAATCCACTATTCCCATACGACAAAAGTTAAACTACCCACAGACAGTGATCACGGTGCATGACAAGATGGCATGAAATAATGATGAAAGTGGTTAAGTATCAGTGAGAAGTCAAAACTTTCAAAATACAATTTATTTATGTTTTAATAAACTCCAAACCTATACACTTTCACATTATTATGTCCATGAACAGATATAACTAATTTCACACACTTACTTTCATCATTTCTTTTGCATCACAAACTGCATGTGTCCGCCACGTGCCCCAGGCATTAGCTCTGGGTAACACTCTGTCTCCTGTCTTAAGATCTGTAACTTTAGAGCCTACACTTGTAACTTCTCCAACTCCTTCATTCCCAGGGATCGATGGAAGCGGAGGTTTTATAGCATACACTCCTTGAATTGTGTTAATATCTGCAGGATTAACAGGGGCCGCCAACATTTTAACTACAATCTGCAAGCAAAACATCAGTACTATAAATTCCAGTTATAAGACAATTACTTAATATAAGTAGTAAACTGAAATGCATAAAAATCTAATGTATCCAGTACATGTTAAATGACATCTATGATACATCTAAAATAGAAAAGAGACAACTCTGATTCTCCAACCAGCACATAACTGTTTGCAATTTTTCATTTACTAACTTTCGAAGCGCTCTTATTTCTTCCCCCCCAAAAAAAACAATATTTATGTGGGAATATGCTAATATAATCATAATATATACCTCCATATCTTTGTGTTCTTCTCACATTATCTATTTTACCAAAATAAAAAAAAATCATTTCTTTACGCGGAATATAAATTAATTTCATTCAAAACATCTGACCTGATATAATTCAGAATTTTAACGCATGTTTTCTGATATGTAATACATTGTAACCTATGAAACCCACCATGTAGTTATAACATTATTACATGCCTGCCGCCTACGCTTGTAGTATAATGGGAAGCTTATTTACAGTTATCACATCAAACACAGTACACTCGACCCATATAAACTTTCTAATCCGCCAATAAATTTGGCTTTAATATCTAACTGTACAAATACCTCATTTTCTTTGGGGGTCGGCAAATTCTCTTTTTCTTGTCGTACAACCTTCACGGGATCTCCGTATTCGGAATACACTAATTTTTCGGCTACTATACTTTGGCAACGAATGAACTGAATTCCAATAGAGGATCTTCGCGAAATGTGGCCAAAATAGGGCACAAAACAAGCTCCTATCTTAACACGGAGCGCCATTTTTGTTGACTGCGATTATCGCTTAGTAACTCTCTGATCCATGGTAACACTCGCCAGCTGGTGGTGACGTGTGAAACTTGCCTGGTTATTCGCATGGTCCCGCATGAGCGCATATTTCAGCCTGTAGGATTCATTTTCTCGTTTTCTGAATATTACTTTCATCTCTGACGTGACTACGCGTAGTGTGGTAGAAATTTACTGACGTTTCGGAGAAACTTTCAGCCTCAGGACGCGAGCGTGCAGAAAATTACGCAACTAAGGGCGTCATAATTTGCACTCAATGGTTGAATAAATCAGGCATGTGTGGTAAACGCAACATAGAAAAACTGATGTGGGAAATAGAAACGATAAATATTGGTTGGAAAACCACAGCAAGGAAAGGTGATGTTTTGGAAGTCTAGGAATAAATGTGTTAGTATAAAAATAATTGGGATTGGAGGGTTTCCCAGCTGTGAAAATTTACAGTGTGGTCTTCTGGTTATGACCTGCTTAGGTTCGCAGGTGGTTACCAACGTTTCGGATGAACTTGATGTTTCCATCTTCAGAGGAGAACGGTGTTATGACCAAGAACAACATACGGTGGCGTAGCTATGATATTTTGGTCCATATGCGAAGCTTACCCTTGGTACCTGTTGTACCCACGAGGCACATAACCACTTGTTTCTATAAAATCGTCATAAATAGAACTGGCTTTCAAACGACCGTTCATTTAAATCGCGTTTCTTATACACGTAATTACAAGCAGAATGAGTAAGAATATCACATCGAATACTCTGTGGTCCTTTGGGCACTACTGGCGGCTACAAAAACTCAATGTTCAGAAAATTTGAGCAGGTAGTATTCTTAAAAGAACCCCTTCAGTTAAGCCGTAATTTAAAAATTCTAAAGTCCTGTTCTTTGCTTTTGCAAAAAAAAAAAATCACTGGTAATTCCTTTGATGTCCATTTTGGCTATGTCTTTTTCTCCGATATCCAGAGTAGCAAGATCGTTTGGTTTGGTTTGGCCTATCGAATCTTTAGTGTAGTTTTGTTTTATTTTTAGTTCACTCAGAGCTTTTTTCAGAGGTGGTCACCTTTACCGAAAGCACAAAAACAACATCGAAACGATACATTTGTCGGAAAATTCACTTTCCAGACAACTGTAGCTTGTATGAAGTAATTTCGGAAATTGTTCAATTGATCTTTTTTTAAGACAAGTCTTTTCCTAACGAGGAAACTGTATGAGCAGGCCAGCTGGGAAATTGAGAAGATAATATTCCGGATATATTTGACGAGATTTGTACACAGGTTTGAAGTCCCTGCGTCTGGCATACTGATGACTCTTAGGGGTTCAAAAAATCTCTAGGCTGTACCTTATATCCAGCTTTCTTTTATTTTTCCGTGTTTAGTAAAAGAACACTCAGTTTATGCGTTGAGTAATGTGAACAGAATGGAGGCACTCCAAAATTCCAGTCCCGCATAAGACGTCCCTCTTTTGTTGACCTTAGAATTTTCCGTTACGACAAGACACTCCCTCCCCCGCGAATGGTCACAGATCCCTTTGCCTAGTATGTATGTTGTGTTATCAAGGCGATTAACGACTTTTACATCTGGTGGGCCTACGCCAGAATCAACAATATTATTTCGTTTCTGATGATGCTCGAAACTGACAAGAGACACAGGCGGTTACATTTTAGTCAGGTGTACCCCCACGACCTTCTTGGAGATAGGAATGTAACCTGTTGTTAATAATTTACTGCCCTCACGACACATATGGAGCGTTTCAGTTAGTTTTTTTGGGTTTCGTATTGGAATTCCCCGACACGATATTGCTTAGCTGTCCTTTAGTGTATATCTGACAGGCACCTGGTTTAAAATAACAAACCCTCCAGATATTCAGTGTACAATTTAATTCACATCCCGTGATAATACCAACTACACTTCACATAAATTACCACTTTACACGGAATGAAAACAAGCATGTTGAACCAAAATGCATTTTGATATTCGTGACCGACTATGTGGGCCTGAATTCTATACAACATAGCGGAATATGATAACCAAAGACAGAGCAGTTTAGCAGCTTTTTAAGTCTAATCGCAAAACTTTTACTTTTTTATCACCAAATCAAAGCCTGTGCTCGAATTAGCATACATAAAGCTTTGTTGGTCCTTTCTGTATTTCACACTTTCTGCCTGCTGAGAAACTCCTGTTAGACACTAGAGAACTGTGTATTTGACGTTCATGAATCCGTGCATCGTGATACAACTATGAAAATTACCAACAAGATGCACTATATAGATTAATTTATTATTCCAAGTCAGCTCTACATGTTTCGGGCGATCTTTTAGCCATCAACAGGAGCACTTGACTGTATTTATAGTATCTGTTAGTGTTCACCCAAGTTGTTGCCAGCTGGTGTCTCCGCAGGGGACACCAGCCGGCAACAACTTGGGTGAACACTACCAGATGCTGTAAATACAGTCAAGTGCTCCTGTTGATTTATAAAACATCGCCCGAAACATGTAGAGCTGACTTGGAATAATAAATTAATCTATATAGTGCATCTTATTGGTTATTTTCCTAGAATTGTTTACGTTGAGCACTGACAGGTTTTCTTTGTGACGGATGTGAATTGTGTTACCTGTGAGTTATCTAGGTTTTTAAACGTCACTTGGACGAGTTTAGCTTCAGCGGGTTGTATGTAGTTTCGGTAACAGAAAATTTCCCTAAAGAACGACGTCGCACCATCTACTCTGTTGTGTGACCACCAATTTTTGCATTTGTAACAACTTCGATTGCGCATTTTGTGCTGAAGTCCCTCTAGCTTGATACTGGAGTCACTCGCCATGCTTCATAGTCGTAACAGTTTCAGATTTGTATTCTTTCTTTTGGGTGATTCCCTGGCGTTTGAACTTTTCGTGCCGACGTTTTGGAACACCCTGTTCCAACTTCATGGGTCATGTATCTTGTTCGCACGACCTGTGAAGATGGAATGAAGTGTTCCGAAATGTCGGCATATAAAATTCAGACGCCGGAGAATCACACAGACGAAAGAATACAATATTCACAACACGGCGAATTTGGAAATCAAGAGTTGCAGATTTATTACATTGTTGTTCACCTACCCACTATTGTATATGCAGGAGATTAACCCTTAGGTGACTAATGTCATATATATATATATATATATATATATATATATATATATAT
>Ga0268261_10003973_pt1 | contig 10995 bp, 9 predicted proteins | sample TergutNc150P1_FD_190353 | JGI IMG/M metagenome (GOLD analysis project Ga0268261, IMG submission 190353) | Nasutitermes corniger P1 segment gut microbial community from laboratory colony in Florida, USA - Nc150 P1 (SPAdes) (version 2) | ecosystem: Host-associated > Arthropoda: Insects > Digestive...
TGTTAGGTAAGACGTTATTCGATGCGTAAGCAATACCCCCACCATATAACAATCCTAATACAAACAATGATGCACCAGCTATTTTCTTGCTTTTTTTCATAACAAGATCCCTCCTAAATAGTTAGTTGTTTGCGATTTCTACATTCAATGCACGTTTGTTAAACTTTTGTTTTTTAACTTTAGAAATTAAACCATCCAAGTTAGAAACATTAACTGTACAGAATGTAAAACTTGCTTTAATATCAATATCAAACATTTCATCTTTCCCTAAGTTAAAGATTTGACTTAAATCTTTTTTCGTCACGTTATCTTTTTTACCTAAGTTGACGAACAATCTTGTTTGATTGTCTTCTTTTTCTTCTTTATTATATACTATTTGATCAAATTGCATACACAATAATGCGTGGAAAATAGAATCTAAATCATGCCCTTTTTTCATTAAAGGATTGATTAAATCTAAATGATCATTTTCACTATTTAAAATATAGTTCTCAATCTCATTTAACTTATTTTCAACTTCCATTTGTGCAATCGCTTTGTTAGAAATTAAATCAGCTTTAACAATTTCAGTTTTTAACTCTTTTGCTAATTGCTTGATACGACGTTCTTTGTTCTTAGCTAAAATCGTATAAGCAACACCTTCATTGTTGGCACGACCTGTACGACCTACCCTATGAACATAGTATTCATTTTCAAAAGGTAAATCAATGTTAACAACCACTTCAACACCTTTAATATCTAAACCACGTGCAGCAACATCAGAACAAACCAATACTTTGGTAATCCCTTTTTTAAACTTACCCAAAACATTCTCTCTCATCTTTTGACTTAAATCACCATGAATGGCTTCAGCCATAATCCCTTTTTCTTGTAAAAATTCAACAATTGAATCTACTTCTCTTTTGGTATTAGCAAACACCATGGTTAATTTTTCATTGTTCATTGACAACAATCTAAATAAAACAGAATGTTTTTCATTGTTGTTACACAACATGTATTTTTGTTCAATTGTAGATGCAATTTTATCTTTTGATACAACTGAAATTTTCTCTGGATTGGTTAAGTATTTTTTACTTAATTTGTATACCCCATCGTTAAAGGTTGCTGAAAACAACATGGTTTGTCTATCTTTATTGATATAAGATTCAATTTTCTCTAACTCTTGAGCAAACCCAACACTTAACATTTCATCTGCTTCATCCAATACTAAGTATTCAACAAATCCTAAATGTAAGTATTTTCTTTCTAATAAGTCAATCAAACGACCTGGTGTCGCAACTAAAATGTTTGGTCCTTTTTTCAAGTCTGTTCTTTGTAATGAATAAGATTGTCCACCATAAACAACAGTCGTTCTTAAACCTTTAACAAACTTACCTAAACGATCAATTTCTTCTTTAACTTGTTTTGCTAATTCTCTGGTTGGTACCAATACCAAGGTTGTAATTTCTTTGTTTTTATCAAAGTTACCCATTTCTAATATAGGCAAAGTAAAAGCAGCTGTTTTCCCAGTACCAGTTTTCGCATGTCCGATAACATCTTTTTTGTCTAAGATAACAGGAATAACTTTCTCCTGAATCAAACTTGCACTTTCAAATCCCATAGAATCAACTGCTCTTAATAATTCTTCTTTTGTAATAATTTCATTAAATTTCATTTATATACCCATCTTTCATATTTGCAAGATAACACGACTGATCATCCACTTTGTAGATGAAATAATTTTCGTTATCTATTTGGTCTACACAAGCGTATTTAAATACGTTTCTTGTGTTTTGATTATCTTGCTCACTTAAAAGATGTAGTAGTTCCCGTTTGCTTTCGACTTTGTACAAACTTTTCACCTTACCATTACTTCTACCGTAATAGTTTTTAAACAAGACAATCTTGTCATCGAAAGTTAATTCAATCTGTTCAATCAAATTAACAAATAGATTATACACATCTATCCCACGGTAAATGTGTTTACTAAGTATTCTTAATAAGTCAAATGGGCTTATTGTGTGTTCTTTTAGGTAAAAAGTAATAAAATCTTTGGCTTTTCCTTTGTTGTAATAATGATCTAAAGCATCCTCTACCCCTCTGATGATAGCCAAATCATCACGATTCAACCATTGGTTTTGGATAATCTCATAGGGTGCTTCCTTTTCAAAAAGATAGCCATATTCAACCACACTTTCATTGAGGTAGGTTCCTTTTAATAGTTTTAAAAACCCTAATTGTAACTCATCTGGGTATAAAGAGAATACATCATCAAAGGTTTTCTTAAAGGAGGTTAAATCCTCAAAGGGCAATCCCGCAATTAAATCTAGATGAAAGACAATCTTATCAGCTGCTTGTAGCTGTATAATAATCTCTTTTAATTTATCAAAGTTTTGGTAACGACGTACCGCTTTATTTGACAAGGGATTGGTTGATTGAATCCCTATTTCAAATCTAAATAAACTTGGTCTTGCTTGATCATTAATAAGTTGTATGGTAGAAGGTGATAATAGTTCACCTGTTATTTCTAATTGAAAGGTCGTATACAAATTATCCTTTTCAATGATATAAGATATCAATTCATTGGTACGCACTACATTAAAGTTAAAAGTTCGATCCAACAACTTAACCATTTTTGCTTTCTTACTAATCAATTCATCTATTTTAGCCTTGATTAAATCCAAATCAAACAATCGAACGTGGTTGTCTAAGGATGCTAGACAATAGGCACACAAATAAGGGCATCCTCTAGAAGTCTCTAAATAAGCAATTTGATTGTCTAAGTCTACCAAAGAAAAATCATTGGTTAAATCCTTGGTGTAATCCAAAGGCACTTCATTGATAGAAGTATTTAAAACAATTTCATTGTCTTTTTTATAAGTAACGCTAGAAGGTATAATATCGATGTCTTTGTTTATGTAGGCAATCAAATCAACCAGGACTTGTTCACCTTCACCACACACTACATAATCAAAAGCAATATCTTGTAAGTCTTGTGAGTTAGAATAAGAAACTTCAGGTCCACCCAATATGATGATTAACTTTGGATTGATTGCTTTTAATTTAAAAGTTAACTCTTTAATTAAAGTTACATTAAAGATATACACAGAAAAACAGACAATCTCAAAGTCTTTGATCTTGTCTATTAATGTATCCATATCTTCTTTAATGTTGGACTCTATCATTTCACACCCAATATGATGTTGACGTAAATCATTGTATAAGATACGTATCGCCATATTGGGATGAATATACTTAGAATTAATTCCAATTAAACCAATCTTAGTCATTGTTAAAGTCACTCGTTTGTTTACGTACTTTTCTTTGTTTTCTAATACGTGTTTTAATCTCATCTTGTTTGGCTTTCTTACGTAACTTCTCCAAAGCAAGCTTTTGTTTTTTCTTATAACCAGGTTTAACCTTGACTTTCTTTCGACCTTTGACTTTGTTGACCATTGCTGTTTCAACATTGTCAAAAGCCATCTTCTTATCATCTCTTGATCGAACACCTGCTGGTTGTAGATGACCTTGATAGAAATCATAATAAGCGAAAGTTATCCCTTTACGCTCTAACTTTTTAATATCACTGTCTTCACTTGGATCGTATAAAATATACGAATAACCCGTATAATCAAATCGTCCAGTACGTCCTGCACGATGGATATAGTATTCCAATTCTTTTGGTAAGTCATATGAGATAACATGACTCACCCCATCAATATCTATCCCTCTTGCTGCAATATCACTAGCTACAACATAGGTGAATTCTAAATCATTGATACGTTTTAATGTTTTGGCTCTTTCTCTTGAAGGTAAATCACCATGTAACATAATAATCTTATGACCATCATCTTGTAACTTTCTAAATATCTCTTCAACGGTTTCTTTTTTAGAAGCAAAGATTAAACACAGATAAGGTTGAATATCCGCCATCAAAGTTTCTAAGGTTTTAAACTTATCACCTTTAGAATTCACAATGATATGTTGAATATTCTCATTTTCACCTTCATCAATCTCAATGATTTTAACGCCATCAAAATATTTCTTGTAGAAAGGATGCATGTTATCGGTAATGGTCGCACTAAAAATAGAGAAGACCACTTGATCAGAAATATCAGCCAGTAAGACATCGGTTTCTTCAATAAATTTCTTATCAAAGACCATATCTGCTTCATCGATAACCACATACTTTAAATACTTGGTATTAACCAGTTTTTGTTGGTTGATGACATCGGTTAAACGACCAGGTGTTCCAATCAAAATATGAGAGTTAATCCCCTCTTCTGATACAGAGCTTCCACCAACCAATAAGGTTGTTCTCAACTCTGGCATGTTTTTCATAAAGGCTTTCACATTCTCATGTATTTGCATCGCCAACTCTCTGGTTGGTAGTATGATCAATGCTTGAACATGGTTGTTAGACAAATCGATACCTTCGATAATTGGTAATAGAAAACCATGTGTTTTACCAGAACCTGTCTTAGATATACCAACTGTATTCATTCCCTTTCTTAACTGAGGAATAACCTTGGCTTGGATGGGCGTAGGCCTAACAAATCCTATTTGTCCCAACGTTGTATTAATCGCATCATTAAAATTATAATCTGTAAATGTTTGTTTCATTATAAAACCTCTTTTCTTAGGTTGTTTATCTCATTTGTTCAACCACTTGATTGGCATTAAACATATTGGTTGCAATATCAACCCCAACATATCTAAATACCAACGGATGATCATTGACTTGAGTCAATTCTACTTGTGACAATGGGAAACGTTGTATAAAACCAAAATTATGGGCATTATCCAACATCCATACATACATTGGATTAGACTTGGTGTTGTCATCTTTAAACATCACACTTCTACCCAACTGAAAATCATTTTGACCAGGCTTTAAAAAATCTGGATAACGATCAGGATGGTTTTTAACATTGTTGTAAGAGATGTAAGCATACTCTACAATTAAACCGCCACAATCTTCATCGTTTAACAGTTTCATAGCCGCACACATTTGGTTCAAACCATCATTAGCATCACCAACCAAACGCTTACGTGATTGATTGATGGTAAAATCTGGATTGATATCTACCAAATCATTTGGGGTATACGAACCAATGTAATGATTGTAATTAGACAATGCCAACAAATCATTTGGAAAAAATTCAACCGATATATCTGGATTTGTTTCAATAAAATTAGCCAAAGCCAATAACTGTTTAACAGTATAAATACGATTACCCAAGATGTTACGTATCGAAGATAAGGTAAATTGATCAGCAACCAATTCATTGCCATAAGTAACCACATCATCATTACTTAAATCTGAGTTGTTCGCTATCGCTTCATAGTATTCAAAATTAGCCAAGGTAAAACCAGGCGAACGAATAAACTGGATAAAACGTTCTGTAGGTATGTTCTCATCAATCAACATCCGTCTATCTTCAACCGATAAATATCTTTCAATCAAGGCTTTATTGGTCTCATCTACGGTTGGATTACGAGAGAAATCATCGTAATTTTGTGACAAAGAAAAAAGAATAGCTAGGCTAAAAATAACTGTATAAGCAACCACGTATGACCTTCTTAACCTAAATTTCTTCATAACTCTATCCTTTTAACAATTTATTTAATTCGTATGCTATAGACTTTGAAATCGTCCCAAAAATAAATGTATAACCACTTGATGTTTCTACCATTCCACTACATCCTAGTTTAACCACATCGTCTTGATTGACCAAACCATTGTCTTTTAACTTCAGTGTAATCTTAGACATTGAACCTTCTACCGATTCAATATTATCTTTACCACCTATCGCTTTTTCTAAATCTTTGATGTCAAATGGTAAATCGACCAATTGATTTAAATCTTTCTCTTGATTGATCTTACTTCTAAATGCAAAGAAACCAACCAATAAAAAGATAAACACCAAAACACCAATTACAATATAAATCTGTGTTTGACTCATATTATTTATAAAATCATTCATATTATCACCCTTTATCTTTATCTAAAAATTTTACCATATTTTAACCCTTATTAACACTTAAACAACCACATATACATACAATGCTTACATTCTATCAAAGTGTCTTTGGATACAATCCAACATAAAGGTTGCAGCCAACATATCTGCAGATCCTCCTGTTGACAAGTGATACTTCAAACAAAAAGATTCTATTTCTTGATAAGTATATTGATTATTTTCCAAACATTGCTTAGCCATGTCTTGTAATTGATGCAATATCTCTACATTCGAACGTTTAATAATGGTTGTATCATTCAACAAGGATATCAAGTACAAATAAGTCTTCGTTTCATCTAAAGATGCTTGATAATAAGGTAAGACTTCATTAAATAAAATCCCATACCCTTCGTAAGCATATTCTCTAATTCCCTTAATCCCTGTTTGTTGATAGATACTCTGTCCTGCACTTTTATCATCCAATACTTCAAAATCATCAAAAATATGCTTGGTTAATGCCTTGATACATGTAACCCCTTGTTCAAAGTAAGTGGCATTGTTTAAACCACCTAGTATCAACAAAAAGGTAAATATCGCTCCCTTATAGGTATTGATACCATTAGTTGCTTCAAACATAGCAGCTTCCATCTTTTGACCCAATAAACGTAATTGTTCAAAAGATCTGGTATCAATATCATTCAACTCATTAAACAAAGGCACCAATACTTCTATCGTATGGATAAAGGTAAACTTATCCATATCATGATGAGACCCATTAGATTCTATCCCAACACAACCAAAGTTATGCTTTTTATTCAACTCATTAATGAAACCATATAAAGCTAAATTAGAAAACTTATCTTGGTTAAAGATATCTTCTATAATAATATTTTCTATATATTCAATAATCTGTTCATACGTATGCTTTTGACTTCTACCACATACCTTAGCATCATCATTACATATAAAACACTTTCTTGAAGGCATATTAAAATCTTTACGTGAATAAGCTCGATTGATATCGTAAACATCAATATCTACCAAACGTCCCAAATCACTGTCTTCTAAGGCAATCCCTATCTCTTTACAAACAGAAGCATGAACATCACTCATGACATAAAAGATTAACCCTTCAGAAGTTGATTGAATATCTAACTTTAAAACAGGCATTCTTTTAATCAATTGCAAGTAAATCTTAGTTACCACATAAGTGGTTAAATGGTTATTTTTATCATAACCAGGATAATTAATCTTAACCACCATCAAAGAATACTTAGGATGACTTTGCAACAAAAAATCTTGATACAAAGCACGTTGTTCACGATCATCCAATAATTTCATTATCTCTTTTTCAAACATAAGTCACCTCTTATAAAAAGAAAGTGCTAAGCACTTTCTTGTTCTTCTTGTTCTTGTTCTTCATTGTCTTCTTTTTCATTGACGGTTACCCTAACCAAATCAATCTTATTACCAGAAGCTTTCTCAATATGTAAATCTAGATTTTCAAAATGAACATCCTTCTCTTCCATATTCTCAGGTAAATCTCCCAATTGCTCAATAATTAAACCAGCGATTGTATCATACTCTTCTTTGTTTTCATCTAGATCTAAACCTAACTCTTCATTTAAATCGATGATCGATGTATACCCTTTAACCAAATACGTATGATCATTCAACTTCACTACTTCATGTTCTTCTTCATCATACTCATCTTCTATTTCACCAAAGATTTCTTCAATTAAATCTTCCATGGTAACAATCCCAACTAAGACACCATACTCATCATACAATATGGCAATATGGGTTTCTTTCTCTTGAAAATCTTTAAACAAAGCATCTATATTTTTACGTTCAGATGTCAAGAAAGGCTTTTGCATCAACTCTGCCACATCAATGTTATCAAAACCATTTTTATGGGCTTCCAACAACAAATCTTTCATGTATAAAATACCAACGATATTATCCACTTCATCTTTATATACCGGTACCCTAGAATACATATTCTCAAAGTACTCATTAGAATACTCATTAAAAGGGGTATCAATATCGATAAAGAAAACATTGTTTCGAGGGGTCATGACATCTTTAGCCAGACGATCATCAAACAAGAAGACAGACTCAATCATCCCTTTACCTTCTTCGTTGATCAATCCACCCTTGGTTCCAACATCTAGTAACTGTTTAATTTGACCCTCTGTCACTTGTTCTTCTACTTTCTTTGTATCAATCCCAAACATTCTTAAAAAGAAGTTGGTTGATAAAGACAAAATCTTAACAAAAGGTGAGATGACTTTACCAATGACACTCACTATCCCAGTGGTAGCCAAAGCGATTTTCTCTGCATTTTGTAAAGCAATTCGTTTAGGAATCAACTCTCCAAAGACCAAGGTAATATAAGATAATATCAAAGTAATCAAAATTAATGCGACATTGGGTGTAATAGCAATCCCTACTGAATAAAACCACTTGGATAAGGGATTAGACAAGTTAGATGCAGCTAAGGCTGAAGATAAGAATCCAGCTAAGGTTAAACCAACTTGGATGGTTGATAAAAACTTATTTGGATCATCCATCAACTTCAACAAACCTTTGGCTTTTTTGTTACCATTCTCAGCTAAGTCGTTTAAGTTATATTTATTCGTAGAAATAATCGCCATTTCAGTCATAACTAAAAAAGCGTTCACCACGATTAAAAGTAATATGATAATTAATTGTATAATGAGACTAGGCTCATGGTCCATATAAACATTTCTCCTTTGAATATAATTATCACTATATTAGCATAAATAAGCCAATGATTCAAGAAAGTAACCTATTCATTCACTTGTATAGACAAGCTATATAAGCCTGATATTTCTATAGGTCCACTTAATTGATAGGTCCCATCTTCTTTAACATTAACCTTTAAATAACCACCTGGTTGTTTAATATCAAAGTTACTTTTACCAGTCATTTGGTTTAGAAAATAAGCATAAGCCAAAGAACCGGAACCACAAGAACCTTCATGTATTAATGTGTTTGTCTCTTTAACATAGACAATAGGTGTCATTGAAAGAAGAGAGTTGTTGACAAACATTAAGCCTATTGCTGGTATGTTGGTTCTAGTAGAGATAAAAGAAGATTCTCTTTCTTGTCCAATCATATCTGTTAAAGATAATGGATGATTGATCACATCTAAAAGTTGATGTATCCTTTCATCATCAAAAACAGTCTCACTTTCTATTAAGACATGTGAAATACCATTCATATGAACAATAGGATAAGACATTCCTTTAAAACTTAACCATTGCATATCTAATGGCTTGTCTATACTTATTTTAGCTTCATTATTGGTAACATCCACTTCAACTAAGAGTGCTTGTTCTAAGCCACTTGTTTGAATCCATACTTTATCTAACCCTTCTTGTTTACCAAGCATTAAACCAAAGGTACGTGTCGCATTCAAACAAAACTCTAATCCAGCCATCTCCATGGTATAAGGTTGATCAAAACCTTTAATAAAAGCCACTTGTTCAATCAATGAATTCTCTTTCATCAACCAATCATTGACCTTTTTATAATCCTCTTGTTTAACCTCACTAACAACCATAGCACTAACATTACCAGAAGCATTACCTAAATAATAATCAATCTTCATACAACCACCCCTTTCATACCATTATAAATTAAAAAGTACTTCTTGCTTAAACAAAAAGTACTTATTTAATCATTTTATTATTTCTCTACATTTTTAAGGTATTCTTCCAACCCTAATTTAATGATGTTTGCACTACGTTTTAATTTATCACAATCAACCACATAAGCCAAACGTACTTGGTTTTTACCAGCACCTGGTGTTTTGTAGAACCCAGCAGCTGGTGCCAACATAACGGTTTCGTTGTTGACGTGGAAATCTTTTAACAACCATAATGAGAACTCAGAAGCATCTTTAACAGGTAAATCTAAGATTAAATAGAAAGCCCCTTTAGGTTTAATAAAGGTAATCCCTGCTTGTCCTTCTAACTCGTTATACATAACATTTCTTCTTGCATCATACTCATCTCTAGCTTCTGTTAAGAAACCTTGATCCATTTTATACAAAGCAGTCGCTCCTACTTGATCCAATGTAGAAACAGACAATCTGTTTTGACATAATTTTAAGTATTGAGCAATAAACTCTGGATTTTTACAAGCAATGTTACCAATTCTAGCCCCACATGAACAATATCTTTTAGAAATAGAATCAACAATGATAACACGATCTTTTACTTTATCAATAGATGCTGGAGACGTATACTCTAAACCATCAAAGATAAACTCTCTATATACTTCATCAGAGATTAACCATAAATCTTTTTCTAAAGCGATATCTGCTAACATTTCAACTTCTTCTTTGGTATAAACAGTTCCTGTTGGATTCCCTGGATTAGAGAATAAAATCGCTTTTGTTTTAGGTGTAATGCTTTTTAAAATCGTTTCTTTATCTGGTAAATGGAACCCATCTGCACTTGAGGTAGGTACCGATACGATGTTTACTGATTCAGCTTCACTAAAACCATTGTAATTATAGTAGAATGGTTCAAATACTAAGATTTCATCATCGATATCACACAATGTTTTCATTAAGAAAGTTAAGGCTTCAGAACCACCATTGGTTACTAAGATGTCTTCTTTTTTATAACCCAAACCAATTTTATCGTAGTAATCAACCACTGCATCAACATACATTGGTAACCCTTCACTTGGTGCGTATGGTAAATAAACGGCTTCTTTTCCATAAGCCGCAATCCCATCAAAAAACTCTCTTGGTGTTTTTATATCAGAATCTCCGATATTTAATTTAAATACTTCAATCCCTTTGGCTTGCACATCCGCAGCAATCACGTTTCTATTTCTTACGGCAGATGCTGGCATACTTGTAATTCTATTTGATATTTTCATGTCATAACTCCTTTAGTTTTTTTACCTATTTATTATATCACTATCAATCTAAAAATGAACATAATGTATACTTTATACATTATTTATACTAAGTTGTAAGTCCTTAACACTCATTTTAACTTTAACTTTTAGT
>Ga0268261_10003974_pt1 | contig 10994 bp, 6 predicted proteins | sample TergutNc150P1_FD_190353 | JGI IMG/M metagenome (GOLD analysis project Ga0268261, IMG submission 190353) | Nasutitermes corniger P1 segment gut microbial community from laboratory colony in Florida, USA - Nc150 P1 (SPAdes) (version 2) | ecosystem: Host-associated > Arthropoda: Insects > Digestive...
TGTCAGGTAGAGGTCTCTGCGACGAGCTGATCACTCGTCCAGAGGAGTCCTACCGACTGTGCTGCGTCGTTGTGTGTGATCTAGAAACATCAAGAATAGGTGCTCCATATATATATATGACATTAGTAGCCTAATGGTTAATGATTTAACCCTTATCCTGCTAACGTGGAGAAAATGGTGAGCTAATAATGCCAGCAAATAGCAGATGGGATTTAATTCGGGCCTTTAAGGGTTAAATGCAAACATTATGTTCTATACAACCAAATAAGGCATAAAAATGCAACAGCAGTCATAAAAAATTATCACTCTCCATACCCTGTGCAAAGAAAGTCCAGTACCTGCCACATTATCGACATAATGAGCACAATTTTGTACTGGGAAGTCCTTCTGCTAAGATGTCATGTACATGTCATACAATTCAATGGCAAGTGATATAGATGTCTTCATAGACAGGACAGGAAGTTTAGAACTTAGCACAAATTTGCCAGCATCCATGAACTGCAGTGAGTAAGTAACCCATAATCAACTGAAGTGTGAGTTCTTTTTCACATCAACCCTCAATAAAGGACGTCAAGGATATGGGTCAGCTGTAATATATCTGAGCAAACATACTTGGCCATGACTTTGCATGTTCATTGAGAAAAACACTGCGTACCAATTACACAATCTACAAGCAACATTCAAATACAGTAAAAGCCAATTTACTGGCATTGCATGACCTGGAAAGCTCTATTAACCATAAATTTACATAGGTCCATCACATTACACTCTCAAAATTGGTGCTGGGTGCTGCCAGTTGACTTCTGTTGACCAGCAGCATCCAGCACCAATACTGAGCATTCAGTATGCAGACGTTCATCAAGAAAGACTATTGGCAGGTTAAATTTACACAAGTGGACAGTGGAAATAGTGACAGCAAAATATGTCTTGGTGTCTCGTTTTTTTAAGATTAATACACCGTTTCATCTAAGTAGTGATGAAAAGGGAATACAAAGTATGGCAGGGAAAACCAGAGAGGATCTCAGGTGGCAAATTAAATGCTTAGGTCTGTCCATGAGGCTGCTACGTACACTAAGATATACACAAGGTATAATAATCTAATATCTGGAAAACTAGAGTATCCATGTGACTGAAATACACTATGAGGGCCACACAGAGCTTTTAACTTAGCAATCACATTATGCTAATAAAACACTACACAACCTAATCAATCAACAGTATCTCTTACCATCCATAGTGCACCATACCAGAGCAATATCAGTGCAGACTGTTGAAAATTTGTTGCACATTAAGTCTTTCACCTTAACTAACTGTTAAGATCTGTATCTGACAGACTCATTTTGGGAAAAATAACAGCCATGGAGTACCATTAAGGCTTGGTTAGAGTACCATTACAGGGCATGGTTATAATAATAAAGATGAAAACACATTATAACTTTTCCTATTTCCTCACTGTAGTAATATTTCAAACAACAGTTTTCTCTGAGAATATTGCAGAAACAATAAAATTACTACATTTTTCTAATCCCCTGTGTACCAATATCATGTAAATTTTCTTTGAAAAACAACACTTTAATTTATATCAATAACAAAACAACAATCAGTCCAAGAAAGTCAACACTGTAAAGATACCTAAAAACTGGACTACATCCAGAGCCTCTAGACCTCTAGAGATAAATCATCATTAAGTTCTGATATGCATAAACACTTGACTCTCTCGTAAGCACAGGCGATCATTTGTTCTGTAGTCCTTGGAGTGTTCCGAATATTTATTACAGTAGTTTTTAACTCTTTGTTGAATACAAATGTACCAGTATATTTCAGCACCATATACACTGAAAGCTGAATGACTGTATGTTATTTTTTCCACATCCCAGCAAAGTATTCATTTTTCATGTTTTATGTCCTGTACCGTGATAGCATACAAGAAATGTTTTCTTTGGTATAGACCAGTAGTTTTGACATCCATCTGGGACTGCAGAAAGTTTTTTATGGCTCTGTTATATTCTCTTTGTGTGACAGACACATATTATGACAGGTCATAAATAAAGTCACCAAAGGAAGATGGCCTGTAGAAGGGGGTGGTGCCACTACATAATGAGACTGGAAGCCTCACACATACGTCTGTGAATGTGTACACAAAATTTCAGATTCCTTCTGTCACTGTTACAATTACTTTGGGAGACTGGCAGATAATATAATATATAACATCACAAACAGAATCCCTGATGAGAAAACTGTAGAGAACAGACTTACTTAGTGATAAAAGACAATGAGACAAAACAGTGGCATTTGAATCTGATGCTCTGACTGGTGACAATGAAACACTGCTAGTATTAATAACAAATATGAAAATAACAGTGACAAAATGAACATCCCTTGTTGTAACAATGGTTGCTTGTGAAAGTAAGAAAGTATTGCTTATTGTGAAAATGAAATCCCATGGAAAACTTGGTGTCACAACTCACAGTTATTTGACCATCTAACATGAGCGTAAGTATTGAGGTTATATTTCAAGATTCTAAAGAACTGAACTGTTCCGATACAATAATAAAGAAATACCACTACTCGCATACAATAAAACAAAATGTCATACTCCCATTTTCAGTACCAACTGAGATAACAGAACACAGTCAAATTACCATATCAATTAATACGAGATAGATAAAATACTATACATGTTGCTTGCTGCATACATATTGATGTCTTGGTTCAAGAAGAGTATGAAACTACTGACCCTCTGACAGAAACACTGTCGTTCAGTAAGATGATGTCAGAGGACAGCTTCCTCTTACCACAAAAGAATGTTATTCTTTTCAGGTACAATGATAAACTATACAAAATCAGACAAAATTCGACACGCAAAAGAAAATGTTCAAGGCAATAATGCAGTCTTTCAAAAACCTGTCTGAATTAATGAGTGTACACTATCCAAGGAGGGACATGTTTTCTGATAGTACAGTCCTTCAAAAAGGCATCTGTGTGGCATCAACTTGCTTCTATGTCGTGTGGAATCAATATTCATTCTAGATTTTATTATACACAGTGATATAGGTAAAGAAATATAAAACGCGTTCTGGAATCTCCGTTTTGGTAATAACCAGACAACTGCTGTTCCAATACAAGCAATGAAGTCTATACTGAGACTGGTGCATAAGCTCTCAGCTAAATATGTTTCTTGTAACTAGAAAAACAGTCCCTTGAGGAACTGTCAAACCTAACAGAAAAGTTATAGCCAAAGACATATAAAAAATATTGAGAAATAGTGATACAGAAACATGGAACTAGAAACAGAATACAGCCTACAAAACAGGATAAAAGAACTTTATGCATGGTGTCATATGTCCAGGCCTGCCTGTGTCAATGATCACCATCATAACATGGGAGCTGGAGGCAAGATCAATATACAAATCAGGTTTATTTTTGCAAGATAGAAAATCTGCAGAAAAGCGCAAAAAATTCCTGGCTGCGTTTTATGGACATAGATGTCCTTAGGGAACAGGTTCTGTTCATGATACAAATGGAAACATGACCACAATTATCTGAATTTCATCTTGAGGTGATGACAAAATTAACACCAAAATGCACTATGCTGCAGAAGCCCCAATGGGGCAGCAAGCCTTTAAGTTGAGACAGCTCCCTTTGGCTAGTGGAACTGCACTTCCTTGTCACCATGCTTCAAACAAAAGCAAAGATACAAAGACCAAAAGGCAGTGCCATGTATGCAGCTGTACAAAACAAGAGAAGAAAAGACTTTTTAAATTTAGGGTTTGTAAGTCTGTGCATCATCAAATATTCAAATAAATCAACCAACCAGATGCATCAATCTCTCAGATTTATTGCCTGTCATTTAAATATAGCTCAACATGTTTCGGGCATCCTCATGCCCATCATTAGGAGCTTATCAACTGCAGTAGCCGCCTCTGGTTTACCGTTGGAACGTGGTGGTAGCGGTGTTGTTGGTCGTGGTCGGTCCAACCGGACCGACCACGACCAGCAGCACTGCTACCACCATGTTCCAAAGGTAAGCCAGAGGCGGCTACTGCAGTTGATAAGCTCCTGATGATGGGCATGAGGATGCCCGAAACATGTTGAGCTGTATTTAAATGACAGGCAATAAATCTGAGAGATTGATGCATCTGGTTGGTTGATTTATTTGAATATTTGAAGAAAAGACTCATGTGCAAAAAAAATGTTATAGAGTGAAATTTGCATTTCTGTATTTAGGGAAATATCACAAACTGAAGAGTTCTTAAATGTAAAATTTGTGAGAGTTCTGTGTAATGCACATAAACCAACAGGGAAAAATAAATCACAATGAGAATATTTTTAATACCCTCAAAATTTAACTCATCAGAGGATTGAATCTAAAAATTAAAGGTAATGCAGACAAACAGCATAACAGGTACTGCACCTTACAGTCATGCTGTGACTAACACTCTGCTTCTGTCTGAAGCCCCAGCACACATGAGACATGTCTAAAATATACAAAATCATTGACATGCCTGTCTGTCTGGTACTTACCTGAATTAGGAACATTAGAGCTATTAGTTCTCTGCTTGCAAACAAATGCAACACAAGCATATTTCTTGTCACATCGTTATGATTTCTGACTGGAATTTTACTGCAAGAGCCCCTAGAACAGACGTTTCCTATCTATGCACACAGCACAGAAATTTTAGGTGTTCTACATGTTCATGAGGCATACATTCAAAATATGTCATTATGTATATTAATAACTATCTGCAATAATGCATTCTGTACTACCTAACAGGAGGTGAGTTGTTCACAATAACAGCATCTGCCATGCGAAAATATGCATACAGTCCAATCAGAGTAGCAGTAGTAACAAGAACAAATCGAGAACGGAAACGTGGTATAGCAACACGAGGCACTAAACCCCAGTGGGGGAGCAACCTGTTCATTTCAGCAACATGATGCCAAAATGCTCCTATGTTATGACGCTGTATTCTTGATGTTCGGGGCCTGTTATCATATCTCCGAAGCTGCAGCCTGTCAAAAAAAAGATGGTATAAGTAACTCAAAATTCATTATCCAGTTACAATGGGATTTCAAAAAACAAGGTCTCGCATGAAACAGCATCATTTGACCATGAATTTCATTTTGTAACAGCCAAATGTAGATCATCTGCATCATCAGAGTCACAATAAGACATCATAAACATGTTACATCACCATTACAATCAGTTTCAAGATGGCAGGTCTGTTAAAAACATGGTCCAATATCAGGGTTTAGAGCTGTCACAACTTGTGGAAATTCATTACCAAATGGTAGTGGTGTGTGAAACACATGTAATGTCATGGAAACAGGTGTGGACATGATACAATGCTATCAATAAGGGAATGGCACATGCTGATGGCAAGCAGAAACCCATTTGCTCACGAACATCCACTGTGACATTCTGTGTTATGCAGGTGCCCTTATCACAGAGCACAGCAGCACCAAGCTCAATGCTGTTGGCTGGGAGCTAAATGTTTTGCTGGGTAGTGTGCCGAGCACTGTCCGCAACTGGACTCCAGAAAAGTGTATGCATGATGGTCATAAAGCTTGTCACATGGAAACCTGTCTATTGCATTTGAAACATTATGCCTATCAAGGACAGCAGTTTCTGAAGAACACTGTTACAAGGAATGAAAGATCGGTTAATGTGACACCAAAAAATGAAAAGTATCTATGATGTGGAAACACAACATTTCCTCCAAGAAAGACATACAAAGCACTGCTATCAGTATGGATGGCCATGGAATTTCCTTGACCAGTGTTTCCCGAAGTCTATTCAATGGGAGAAACCCTAACATAATTTTTCATATCCCAGGGCACCCCTATATATCAAAATGTTTACAGGCCAAAGAAATTTGACAGAAGGAACACAGTTCATTTACTGCTAAATTACTCTCAAGAAAATATGTTTGTAAAGGGTTGCTATACACATGCATGTGAGTGTGTGTGTGTGTACTGTATGTCAGCTTAAAACAAAAACTTGAAGCACTTTTCCCATCTTTTTTGTGTCTTTGTGATGCTTGTGGGACACTAGTGACTTTTTGAAGTATAGCAAAATTTTTCTGTTTCTACTCCCTGACTGCTCATGGAACCCGTAATAGATGTTCTGTAGAATGTAGCTGGAAAATGTCCTTGACTGTGGCAACACTGTAACAGATGAGTAATGTGGTACACTTGAAAGGTTACAGCAATCCATTCACCATTTAAGGCCTGGGTTTCTGTGCTATGACATAATCATTTTACACAGTAATTCCAGGCTCCATACTACTAACCAGACTTGCGACTGGTTTTGGTGCTATGTCTGGGAGGTTAACAGCACCCTCCCTACACTCCCAATCTCAAACCCAGTGACCTCAACCTCTTATGACCCTGCAAGAAGCATCTGGCTGGTAAGCAATTTGCACAAATGTTGGCCCGAAAAAAGCTGTCATCTTCTGACTACACACACACTTAACAGTGATTTCTTCTATGACAGGATACCAGCCTTGGTGCCATGACAAGACACACGATTAAATGTCAATGGTGGCCAAATGGCAGCCTGATATGTACCATTTGCTTCCCCTGTGTCATATACACTGACGTCAGAATAAAAGATGTAACAGTGTTTGTTACATTATTTTTAAAACGCCTTTAAGTCAGGATGGAAGAAAGCACTGACAGAAGGTAACAACTAGAAACACCTTCTACAAGCAGCACAAAACAGACTGCTTTCTTCATTACTTACGATATTTTCATGCAATTCTTATAATTATATGCTAAACATTATCATAAATTAATGGCTGTGAGCATATTACATATGAATGAAGTTTCCAAGAGCAGGTACAGATCTCTTTCTGCCCAGACTGTTAGTTCACTTAAATGTTAATTACTAAAAAATTACTCACTCTCTTGTAAATCTCTCCTGTACTTCAGCTTCTAAGCTAGCTGGTGGGTAATCTTCGTGTAACTGAGTTGCTTGCTTTAGAAGGCTTTCAAATGGTAGATCATCTGGAATCTATTAGTTCATTAGATCACTACACTCATTATAAAGACTTGAACCTGATTTGGAGAATAAGATTCTTAAGACCAAGACAAGCAGAACACATAACTTTTCCTCATCTTTTCCCCTGGGATTTTGTCATGTTGCCAACACAACATAAAACAGTGTGATAAATCAGTTACACTTCAATCCAAGAAACCAAGTTTTACAACTAAATAAACAGGCCCAAGTACCTATATGTGCATGCATATGCATGGGCATACGCACGCATGCACGTGCATGCCCACACACACACACACACACACACACACACAAAAATGTGCCTAGGTCTTCTCCTTCTTTTTTTTTAAACAAACGATACTGAAATAGTAGATGACCCACCAAAACACATGGGACACCTCTGTACCAAATATGTTACCTTTTGAAACATAACCCTCCCTTGCAGTAAGATTTTGAGGAATGACACCAACACCGATGGCAACTAAAAATAATTCCCAATTATTATTTATGTGTTCGACACTTCGTCAGAGATAACGGCATTTCGCTTTGTTCTCTAAAACATACACTAAGGACCATAAAAAACAGCTTGCACCTGCATGCAAAGCTTTCACCAGAAACTCACTTAAGCCCATCAGGGAAAAAGAACAATTCAATGCCTCTTTAAAATGTTCTGACACGTAAGATATTTCAAAATTATCACAGTCATCAGTTGTTTTCATGAACCCCCTCCCCCCCCCCCAAAAAGAACCATGTAATAGATCCACAAAACACACTCCCCTCTCTTCGGGGACTAAAACCCACCATAATGACAGCAGAGCCCTAAACACCGGCAGATCTACGCCAAGGATGCTGTGTTGCAGGACCACCAATCATTGTAGTGATGACAGAAGCATCGACGCTGATGGGTCAGCAACAAATGCTGTACTGTCTATCACACTCTTCTGGGAAATATGTGAACAACCATGCATGCAAGGAATGAAGGAAGGAAACAGATTTACTTATGCACTGCTACCCACCCCACATGCCCACAGGCTCTTGCTACAAAAACAAGTCAAAAATGTTATACATTGTATGTCCTGAGACATTCACTTTTGTAGACGCATGTCGCCTACAAATGGGGCAACATATCTCTCAGCAGTGTTGTTGCAGTGAGAAGCATGTTGTTAGGTGTTCTCGAGAGACAGTGGTCAAATGATCATGTAACTCTCTCCCCCACTCTCTCTCTCTCACACACACACACACACACACACACACACAACATCATGACGAATACAGTGACATGTTGAATTGATACTGATGCAAGGGGGAAAATGCACTATGTTATTCTCGTTCGCATCATCAAGATGCTAATGTTGCAACAACTGCAGTGGCATCTCTGTGAGACAGGAAGTGTAACACCTATGGCCATTGTGAAGGCAGGTCACCCACAGACAGTGCGGTGATCTGCAAATAAAGGTGCCACAAATGCAGCTGTGTTATGACAGCCAAGGTGGATCACACATCACACGAGAATTTGGGCCGCCCCAAACAAAGGTACTTAAAGCAAGTCTTCATGATCAGCTGGGTTCATACCACATTTCATAGAAAACATGTCTGTACCTACTCAAATAAAACACCCAACTAGATGCAACAATCAATCGTAAATTTTTATTGCTCTGTCAGACAGACACTGCCCAACATGTTTCGGGCATTACTATGCCCATCATCAGGAGCCCGTCAAACAGCTGTTGCGGCCTCTGGTTTCCGTGTGAATGTGGAGGTGGAAGTGTTCTCAGCCGTGGTCGGTTTGTTAGTGGAACTAACAAACCGACCACGGCTGAGAAGACTTCCATCTCCACATTCACATGGAAACCAGAGGCCGCAACGGCAGTTTGACGGGCTCCTGATGATGGGCATAGTAATGCCCGAAACATGCTGGGCAGTGTCCATACGACAAAGCAATAAAATTTTAGGATTGATTGTTGCATCTAGTTGGGTGTTTTATTTGAGTGATTGAAGATGCACGGAACCACAAACCCTAAATGTCTGTACCTAGATGACTGTCCTCTACACCTACTGTACATGTAACTATGAGGTGCCCATAGTTTAATCACACAGTACCTTGTAGAATTTGACAGTGATGTGTATTACAGAAACTAGTGTCTTGGGATGTATGCTGCATAATATTTTTGGCTTGTTTTTTTTAACAAGGAATAACACTGTGAAAAGTCTGGGCATGAATTTCTTGTCATTATACATATACATAAAATGATCCAGCATGTGCAATGAATAGCGCACATTTCTCGAGTTAATTCTCCTTTTAGTTGCATTACAAAGATAACGACAATGACAGCACAAATGACAATGTTCCAAGTTCTGTTGTGAGGCTCCACAGCAGTCAGTGAAAACAATGCAAATAGATATAAGAACAGGATCTGAAGAGTATATTCTGTAGAAGTTTTATTATTTTTATTTTAATCCCTTGAGATATGAAGACATGCGACATGGTAGGTGCATACAAAGTACCCAGCAATATAACGCGGAAGACTACAATTTGAATCTTCCCCTCTGTTTCAACCTCCAATGTCATATGAGCTTTATTATTTTGAATTACACAATTAATTCACTGTATTTTGCAACAGAATTTCTAGTTTGTCATCAATGATCATGTTATCAGAACATCAAATGAAAAACTGAATGTTCAATGAAAGTTAATACCTGGAACTTACCTGCGAAAGCAAGGAGTGAATGCTGGCCATATCACAATCCACACTAAAAATTTCATCACATCGGTGGACCACAAGAGCAGCAGCTACGTAAAGTGGCATTAAAGGTGGAGATGCAAGGAAGTAGTCATACAGCCTTACCACATCCCTGTATTGGTTCAGGCTGTGGCCATACCATGTTAGGACCCATGGCAGACAGAACATTGTACCAACACCAGACCTAGTACAACAAAAGTTTTTCTTTACAAATGAAAGAGCACATACACTCTCCTATCCCTGATATTCCGCCTAAATTACCGCAAAAGTGAAGTCAATCTGGCCCAAGAAGAAAACCCCAAATTCCTGCTTCTATCCAATATGTACGTGCTTAATTTTACAAGTGAGTTAACAGGTGTCTGATTTCTCTGAATTATAACAGTAATTACATCAACCACTTGGAATGCAAGTCTAGAGCATAGAGACATTCCACTGCCCGTAGTAACAAAGTACACAAATGCAACTGTTTAGGGGAAGACCAGCAGATAAAAAAAAATTAACACAAAATGCCAAAATTAAAAACAAATTCTTACATGCATACACATTCTGAAGTTAGCCACGTAACATTATACCACGAAATGAAACCTAAAATATAAAGCTATCCTTTCACAGTAATAACCAGAAACAAGAATGGGGCAAATGTACCCTCGGTAAAGAAAGGTGTGTTTCATTCATGCATGGTATCAGGCTGTTGTCTGCTGACTGAAGTGAATTAATCTCATATATCCTAATACTTGTACAGCACATAAAATTTCAAGAGAACCTGTCAAAAGAATGAAAACAACGTGCATATCAGTTCATTAAAATGAATACTGCGTATGTGAATGACACTTATACACAATAATCTTGTATGACCAGAGCACTGTTACTGCAGATTTTCATCAAAACCATCAAAGGATCAAAACAAATACATAAAGCCTCATCTACGCCATTAAGTAAAGCAACTGTTAAAAGTAATAAATGTGAATGAAAGTTGTGCATAACAAGAGAAATAAAATACAAATGCCATCAATTTTCATTAAAACCCATTAAAAGACTGAATTAGGCCGATATGTGGTGGTCCTTACACCCTAAAATGAAACACTTACTTACTCCATGCAGCAGAGTCCTTCTTGAGAAGATAACTGGTTCTCAGCTAGTCAAGAAATTTCCCACATTGAATCAAACCCAAAGGTTCATTACCACTTTCACAAGTGCCTGCCATCTGTCTGTCTTCAGCCAGATTAATCCAGCCCATACCCCCCCCCCCCCCC
>Ga0268261_10003975_pt1 | contig 10994 bp, 7 predicted proteins | sample TergutNc150P1_FD_190353 | JGI IMG/M metagenome (GOLD analysis project Ga0268261, IMG submission 190353) | Nasutitermes corniger P1 segment gut microbial community from laboratory colony in Florida, USA - Nc150 P1 (SPAdes) (version 2) | ecosystem: Host-associated > Arthropoda: Insects > Digestive...
GGGGGGGGGGGGGGGGTGTCAGTTACAACTTAGGTAAATTTGGGGTACATGTTTCATGAACGGAACCTCTGCGTACGGAAACTGTATTGAGGAGCTTAATAATCATTAATTATCATTCAGGATTATTAGGGTAATCAAATATAGGAAGATGCGATGGGTGGGACTTATAGCTGTCATAGAAAAGTGAGAAATTTTTTCTGTGTAGTGGAGAAACCTTGACGTAAGAGGCCACGTAGGAGAGCTGGATACGAGATATTAAATTGGACGTGATATGAGTAGGGTGTTAGAATGTGAACTGGATTCACGTACCTCATATAACAATCACATGGCGTGTTTTATGAACTAGGCAGTGAACCCCAAACAGTTTCCAATAAACTAAGTTTAGAATTAATTTTATTTTGGGGATTACTTGTCTGTATACGTACAATTTTATATTGTTTTCGGAATATAACCTTAAAAATAAATTTGGAGAATTTTATTGAAAACAAGAAAAGAATTCTCAAATTTACCCCAATGCTGCAGAAGTCAGTATTTTATTATTAAAAATATTTTCATAATGATCTTCTTACAACCAGAACTTAATCGTTGGGACTTGCACTACACGCTTGTAGGAACAGTGCCACCTAGTGCAACTTCATGAACTCTGCATTTTTTACACAAAGGGTAATTTTGGTCCACATATGATTCTCAAAAATCTTGCACTGTATATCTGCAGGCCATCGTCTGTTGGGAAGGTCTAAGAAAAATAGCGACAGCAATTTTAGTAGCCTCGGAACGGGCTGATAGGCCCATGCCGTATCAAGGAAGCAGAAGGAGAAGAAGATACGATTCTCTGACCATCGTGATTACATTGTCCATCAGTATTTGAGAGTTGGTCTTCAAAATGGAATTGCATGTGTTTTCTGTGAGGTAGGAACGATTTTTAAATTATATGTAATATGTGGATTGCAGGGTTAAAATGGAGTTATGAAGGGTAAATAGAATTATTACTCGTAAGTAGTCTTACAAAAATATAAGAACTGGGAAAAGTGAAACGTTGAGTAACTAGCAGATTCTCAACAAAGGCCATTGGCCACGAGCAGGAAGGAACGTACGCTTGTCAGCCGGCCTAAGCAGTCCAACAGTTGCGCACGCCCTATCCTCTCTCCTTCCCCCATCCCCCAAACACACACACACACACACACACACACACACGACATGGGCCTTCTAGTGCTGACGGGGCTGTTGGCATGTTGCAGTATTTCCCACAGTACGGTGCAGTTGGTAGTCCAGTAACGACGTAGCTACGAAGGTAGACAGAAAATAAGTATTCTCACAGCCACTGCAAACCGGCTGCTTGACACATTGGCCCACGTAGCCTGTGCTTTTGACGGGGACAGAAGTTTGTCTGAGGTCTATGAACGCGTTTAAGCGAGCTTGGTTCGTGTGTAATGTCCGTGGTGCTTTCTTTAAATGAACGATTACAGGTTATGGCGGGGGTGTGTAATAACGTTAGTTAGGTTTCAAGCTGTGACATCATGTAGTCTTGTACGTGGTTGTCAACGGTCCGCGGAACATGTTTTCTGTCTTCAAGGCTACACGGTGTTACAACCAGGCAAACAGCCAGACCATGAACACAGTGGGTGCGGCGGCTTCCAGTAAGGGTGCATTTATGTACATACATTTATATACATGTATGATGCTGTTGTACATATACTGTGTATATGTGTATGCATAAGTGTAAAAAGCGTGTTTGTTAGGACAACAAAATCAGTAATTTAATAATATAATGCTCCCTATAAACGTTGCGCGCATTTTGCACATGCATACATTTTTGCAAAAGAGTCGTTTCCAACCACGACAGTTCAACGGAGGCAACACATGGAGACGGTAGGGTTCCGCACGTTTTGCAGCGGAGTGATCCGCACGTCTGTCCTTGACATTTTTTTTAACTTCTAGCAGATGCATCCAGATTTGTAGTGGGTGCAGTGCACCCCCGTGACTACGGGCCTGGTTACAACCCAGGAGATAATGAATAATAAGACAACCATTTAGGATGCGTGACGGCCCATGTATGTAGAGTGGCGATTTCGCTTTTGCAGCAGAGGACGCGTAAGTCGAATTTTTTTTTCCTCCGGCGTCGTTCTGTAAGGATCAGACTGTGGTATATCCAACTAAACTCGGTAAATGCATGGACTTATCCTTCGCATAATCCATTAACCTTTATCCTGCTAATGTGGAGAATAAGGTGAGCTAATAATGCCAGCAAATGGCAGATGGGATTTAACTCGGCGTTTAAACGGTTAAAATTAAAATGATTAGGGCAACATCGCATTTCGTGCACAGCATCGGCCCCCGTCTTGACTTACTTTTAAAACAGAATGTTATTACATAATTAGTTACATTTTTCATTAACACAAAGTAAAGTCAACTCAGTGAACACATGTTCCAAAGACAGTTTACAGACCATATCAAAGAATATCAACTATTTAGTCAAATGCGCGTTGACAGTTCTGGACTTTCTTTGCAGCATGACGTGTTCACTGATCTGACTTGAGTGTGTGTTCAAGAACTGTGTAAATAATTATGTAGTAACATTGTACATCAGAAACAGGCCTGAAGACGGAGGCGGTCCCATTCGCAAACGTAGTTTTATACTAACTGCATTAATTTTAACACATCAGACGATGTAAAAAGTCCGTGAATTGAATTACTTTGATTCCTGCCGTGTTATTTCCGTTCATGGTAATTTTTAAAACTCTGGTGGTACCCGTGCGAATAGTTCGCATTTAGAGAGTAAAATATTTACATACATAGATACTTACTTACTTACTTACTCCATGGAGCTGAGTCCTTCTTGAGAAACTAACAGGTTTTCAGCTAGTCAGTAAATTTCCCGCATTTTATGGAAACCAAAGGTTTATTACCGCAGTCACAAGTGCCCGCCACCTGTCTCTATCATGAGCCAGCTCGATCCAGTCCATACCCCCATATCCCATTTCCTGAAGATTCATCTTAATGTTATCCTCCCATCTACCCCTGGGTCTCCCAAGTGGTCTTTTTCCCTCAGGTTTCCCCACCAAAACCCCGTATACGCCTGGCCTCTCAACCATGCGCGCTACATGCCCCGCCCATCTCATTCTCGATTTTATCACCCGAACAATATTGGGTGAGGAGTACAGATTATTAAGCTCCTCATCATGTAGTTTTCCCCACTCCCCCGTTATGTCGTCCCTCTTAGGCCAAAATATTCTTCTCAGCACCCTATTCTCAAACACCCTCAGCCTACGTTCGTCCTCAATGTGAGCGACCAAGTTTCACACCCATACAAAACAACGGGCAAAATTGTAGTTCTGTATATCTTATTCTTTGAATTTTTGGATAGCAAACTGGAAGACAAAAGCATCTGCACCGAATGATAGCAAGCATTCCCCGACTTCAGTCTGCTCTTAATTTCTTCTGTAATAGGTTTTCTATTTGTTAAGTTTGTTCCCAAATATTTAAACTCTTTCTCCATTTCAAAGGATCTATTATCAGTCTTTATACTGTGACTTCGTCCTGCATTCTGATCTCGAGACATGACCATGTACTTAGTTTTATCAGCATTTACTTCTAGCTCAGTCTCCTTAAGCCACTATCAAAGCTTCTGCGTTTTACTTTATATTATGTACACTTCCTCCCAGTGTATTAATATCATCAGCATAAACCAGAAGCTGATGTGTAACATTTAATTTCAAGTCATCCTGGTTTACCTGAACCCTCCTAATGGCGTACTCTAAAGAAAAGTTGAAAAGCAATGGCGATGGAGCATCTTCTGTTTTCAAACTATTCTTAATAGGAAACATGTCAGACAAATTCTTGTCTATCCGGACTCTGCTATACGTTTCAGCCGGACACATTTTATTAGCCTTACCAATTTCATGGGGATGCCAAAGTCAGTGAGAATATTATACAAGACCTCCTTCCTAACCGAATCATAAGCTTTCTTGAAGTCTATAAAGAGCTGATGCACAGCTTCGATGTATTCCCATTTTTTCTCAAGTATTTGACGAATGCTGAATATATGATCAGTAGTTGACCTGTTTCGTCGAAGTCCACATTTATGATCCCCAATAATTTCCTCTGCATATGGAATTAACCTAGACAGCAGGATCTTGGATAAAATTTTGTATGTAGGTGGCAAAAGTGATATGCCCCTATAATTACTACAGTCTGTTTTATCGCCCTTCTTATAGATAGGTACAATGATCGATTCCTTCCACTTCTCAGGCAATTTATTCTTATTCCAAATGGAAATAATAATTTTACGGATCTCAGGGCGAATTGTCCTACCCCCTGCTTTAATCATTTCTGTTGGAATTTGATCAATACCTGGTGATTTGTGACTTTTTAGCTTTTTAATAGCCAACTCAAACTCAAAGACCCTTGGCTCATGCACTAGTGGTTCTGCTGTGGTATTTCTGTCTGCCTAACATAATTAACCCCATGTATATTCAATAGCTGAGAGAAATGGTTTCTCCACCTAACCAAGATACTGTGGGAATCTGCAAACAAATTACCCTTCTCATCATTTCCTATGTTAGTTCTAGGCTGGTAACCCTTCTTAAGGTCATTGATGCTCCTATACAAATCCCTAATATTTTCTATCTTACAATTAGTTTATGTTTAGATAAGTGTATGTAGGTGTGTAGTGTGCTGTGACGGCCGCATAGATGTAGGAACATTTAGTTCTGAATTTGATATATCAAACTAATGCCGTATTTTGTAACATTTGGTGTTCTGATGGCGGTGACTATGAATATGTCTGTCTTCTGGGATGTGACGCAGTGTAATTTGTTACTTAGGTAATTAAATCTCCTACCGTGAAGATGAAGCCAGCACCTTTTTTTCGTAACTGTGGCACTTAAGCCCCTCAATCGAACTTCTTGTCATTACCGTCTTAGAAAAGAGCATCTTAGGACCTTTCTTTTATTTACGTACTTCCAGTTCACGTGAATTCTCAAGGTATTGCAAAAGAACTTGTTTTATATTGTATTTTGAAATATCGAAATTATGAGAAGAAAAGTGAAATCTCATTTCTAGCATGGAAGTTGTGAAGAAGTCTATTCGAAACATTCTTCTAATGACACCACCTGAACTCAGTGCGACATGCATAAGCGCTGGTTGAAGTCTAATGGCAACAATATGAAACGCTTGTCCGTTGGTTGGTATATTTAACGAAGTGCTGCCCTCCTTCCCGTGAACCGACTAAAACTCCCGAACACGGCCGCCGCAAACAATTCCTAGACGGTAACAAGAGCTAGTTTGAATACGTATGACAATATACAACGTGACACACAAAATACTGTCTTTGTTTGAACTGCGTATTGTATACTTTTCCTCTATGGTTGTTTGCATATTTTAGTTACATAAGGGACTAATTTTTCCATCGTCTTTACTGTTTATAAAAATAGGCTGTTTGCTCTGGACGAAGGACACAAATTACAAGTGTCTGAAAATAAAGCGACCAGGAAGGTGTTTCGAACGAAGTTGAATGCCAGATGAAATATGTGGCATTTCTGTTATTACACAGAGAGGTGCTCGTACCTTGGACTGTGCGAGTCCGAATATAGCCTTCGATACTGACGCTCCTGCAATTGCACAGACTTAAAAGAGCCATCTAAAGTCAGAGCCCCGAAAAAAAACCCCTGTTTTACCCCACACGTTTTTCTAGAGTTGCCTCCCCCATGTTTATCTCTGGGATCAAATTGTAACTACCACTACCTGTATTCATTCTTTCCCCTGACCTGAATGTAGTGCTGTTACGATAGCGAAGTCCAGAAAGTTACGAAGGAGCAGTCATGTGGCCCGGATGGGGAAGAGGTAACCAGTGCAGAATTATGGTGCGTAAATCTTTTAGACGCTGAACTTAAGAACACACCCAACAGTTTATAGGGGGATAGCATTAAGATAGACCTTAGAGGGATACCGCCTGAGGGTTGGAAGTCTTCAAGATTCAGGTCGTCAGAAAAACAAATAATTTACAGTTAGTAATGTACAGCGACATTACCTTTCCATTGTGCCCTCATTTTAGGTATTTCATACAAAGGGCCGACTTGCATTTGCGCTACTGCAGCCACTCACCTGGCGGGACATGCTGTCTATGACTGGCTGTCAGTAGACAGCCGTGGATCCGCCATATATAGAGAACTGTCTGCAGTAAAAACAGTTGTACAAACAGACCGACGATAAACTACTAGACGGTACTACCACAATATTTTCATAAACAACGCTGTAGTTCCACGTATGTGTTCTAAGCATTTTCATATTGCGAGTTACAAAATCCGAAGCTTTGTAGCGGTTTATGGCAAATTTATACCATTTATTACGCAGTCCCAGTTGAAGATGCAGACAATCTTTGATACGTCGAGTCTTACGCAGTATTGACTTTGCTTATCACACGAGAACATTTCATTGTAGAGGCCAGTTGAAATGTGATGGCACACGCGCAGAAACCAGATTTCGTCTTTCGGCGAAACGGACGAGTCCATTTAAATCGACGAGAGCGTCAGTTCAGTCGACTACTGGCAGCTGAGGTGTGCGCATCAGCGGTAGTAATGCTGGTTACGCCATGTTTCGGGGTAGTGTGCAAAAGGTACCGGCTACACACTCCATCCGCCAGTTTCCCCTTCACTTCCCCTCCCGTGCGTCACCGTGTGCTATCACATTTCAACTGGAGTCTACTACCAAGTTAATAGACCCAAGACTTGTTCTAAAATATTTACTCTTCATTGTTTATATATATTTCTTGAACTCACCGTCATGCAACAACACCATCAACAGGTCACAGTAGTTGTTTCGGCCTTCTATTCAGGCCATCATCAGACCATGCATCACTTAGAATTAAAAAAAACACAAGTCTTCTTAATGTCAAAATTGGATGAGATCTCACTCCCTTGATATAAATTTGATAAAACTGTTATAGGCTATAAGGTATGTGAAACAACCCTTCTATAAGGGAGAAGGGGCTAGTTGGCACACTTTTTACCTTTTGATTTTTCACATTTTCTCTGTGTTCGCTAATTGGACTGTAAGGGCACATTTGGGTAGTGACACTCTTGGGATACATTCTTAGCTATATAATTTTCATGCTGTCTATAAGTAAGTGGAGAGGGAGGCTTTTCCCCAAACCTCTGCAGGTGTGCCAACCTGCCCCTCACACGGGACAAGTTGGCATATGGTAAAAATATATGGAAAATCAAGGTGCGACTATCTACAAGTGTGATGGTGACAGACAATGGTCAATTTACCGTTTTAAGATACATGTGTGTCAAATACAAGTTTTACACAGCTACAGAAATTATGGTGGTAATGACAAATTAAAAAAAAAACAATCGGCTCAAAATGGAACACATTTACTTAAACTGAAAATGGAAATTAGAAGCAAAGCAAGCACAATGCAGCAACAACATAAAACCAACAGCATTTATTTTTAAACACAGTATTCCGATCCATCGGACTGCGATATGAGCAAATAAAACTAGGACTGCCATCGGTACATTTTTCATTTGCCTGCAACTTGCACTCTGTGCACTGAATCCACGTTTCTCTGGACGCACTTCTAGAATATGCGTCAAGACAGTACAGTCATAAAGTATCCTTGGAGTCTTCTCCTTTCGTGTCGCTTGCATTTTTCGATTTCTTGATGTTTTTCGGTGTTTCTTTTGTGAATCTTTTCCTAGAAATATTGCACACGCTTCTCTTTCCTCTTGCCTTGGGCCCAGTTTTTCTCATTTCCTCAAAGACTTGCGTTGTAGTTTTTTTTTAAAGCATATTTTACGATGTATCAGTCAAAATGGTAGTTGTTCTCTTCTGCTTGTTTACATTCTGACTCTCTGTGTCCGTCTTTAGGAAGAGGTCGAATGTTCTCTGGGGAAGAAGGATGTGTTTCTTCCTTTGAAGTAGATGATGATGGTCTTGGAGAATCAGTCGACGTCGTTGGGAGTTCACTGTTACTTTTGGAAGCTGCCGCAGCCACAGGATGGGTAGATCTATCTGTAACTTAAGCCCCCATAAATTCTCCGTCATGAAAAGTATCTCTGTTGAAGGGGTAAATTCCGGAAACCTGGAAACCTGCTGTGATGTTCCCAGGAGAAACCGCGAGATGCAAAGACGAGTTGACAATACCTGGATTGTCATATATTGTCATTGTATGGCCCGGATGGTTAGTTACTTAGGAATCAAACGCATGGTTCACTTACGTCTTAAAGTGGCCTGTGGACAGCTACGTCCGGGGGGTGGAGTTTATGTTTGCAATGTGGAGGAAAAGAGAGAACAGTCACACCATTCTGTTTGTAATACTCTAATGTCTCTATGCGAATCGTGACTGTCTAGCAAAAGAAATACTGGTCTCTCTTTCGAAGGCTTGTCATGAGTTATGAAGTGTTTTACATGTCTTACAAAATGATCCTCCCCCATCTACCCAGAAGGATGGACCGTGTGTTAAATCTGTTGAATGTACCCTTATTCAGTGCCAGTGTTGGTGAGGTGCGTTTTACGTCAATCTGTTGTACCCTGTTGCAGTATATTGCCAAAATACGAAAAGGAATCTGAAAAATCCTTCGCCACGCTCCTCGTTGACTTTCCACGTTTTCCCCAGCTCTCACATCTCGTAGCAGTGCGTCAAGGCGTTTGTTGTTTCTATTTGAACTCTTGTTGCAAGTACGCATTATTTAATTTCTTAAAATGGAGATAAATAGATCAGACTGGTAAAAAAACTAACCAATAATTTACCAACCGCAAACGGGGTAAGTTGACCCAGTGAGCCAACTAGCCCCACGCTGCTTGTGCCGACTTGTCCCCTTGCCACCGTTTCATGTTTTAAACTGCATCATCCTCACACAACAAAAGTCTACAATTGTCACTACCTCCAAAGTTAGCCAAATGGGTGGCACAATATTACATGTAGCTATAGCCAAACTTTAAACATAAAACGTTTTATACAATGATGGAAAATTACTTCCTGTAGTGTAAAAAATTAAATCCTAGACCACGCTTCAGTCATAGCTCACAGACCAATGACGCTTTCCGGCCACTCTCAGGAGAAGCCACTGAAGAGTTCAGATTGCTGGGTATTACTCTCCTGCGCTGTAATTGGGAGTTACAGCCCTTGTGCCATTTAACATGTAGCCAAAAAAAACAGAAATATTATTATTAAATGAAGAGGGTAGGCAGCTTAAAAGTTTTATGTATATTGCACGCTGCAGCTTCCTTTCACAAGCTCCGAAACTGGTAGTATGTATCCAGGCAATCCTACGTCCTGGATGCAAACTACCAGTTTCGGAACTTGTACAAGAAAGCTGCGATGTGCAATATACATAAACCTTTCAAGCTGCCTACCCTCTTTATTTAACAATAATAATAATAATATAAAATTATATTATTATTGTTGTTGTAAAAGTTTTGTTTTACCTGCCCTATAACGTTTTAACAGTTTTATGAAATTTGTGTCAAGGGAACGAAATCTCTACCCATTTTGACATTAAGAAGACTGTGTGGTTTTTCTTTAACTCTAAATGATGCATGGTCTGATGATGGCCTGAACAGAAGGCCGAAACTAGTAATCATTGCGAATTGTTGATGGTGTTTATGTATGACGATATGTTCAATAAACACCTAGATGTACTTGCACAACGGGGATGTGTAAAAAAAAAAACAATCATTTCGCCCGTTGTTTTATACAAGTGTAAAAGTTGTTCACATTAAGATAAAAACGTAACCTAAGAGTACGTGAGAAAAGGTCGTGGACAAGTGTATCTGAACCTAGTATGAGGTAGTACAAGACTGAAAAATGTGTCATTGGGAGCGTCACAAAATGCAGCAATCACCTAGGGTTATTAGGATGCTTAAATAAAGAAGGACGTGCTGGGCGGGGCTATAGCACGCATGGAAGCAATAAGAAATAAATAAAAATTGGCTGTTAGAAAATCTGAAGAACTCTCCTGTGGAATACGTAGACGTTGCTGGCAGAATGGATATATAAGATACAGGATGGGAAGGCGTGAACCCCATTTTTATGCCTGGGGTTAGATCCCAGTGACGGAATGTTGTGAACACATTAAACCGACGAAAATTTGGGTTCCGTAAAACGCGTTGTTCTTGTGTAGCTGGGCGCATGTTAACCTCCCAAGAGGAACTCTGCTGCATTCAGTTAGGTATCGTTTGTGATAGGCCGCTGGAGAACGTCGCTCTGAAACAGCTCGATTCCTTCGTGTCAGCAGTGTTTTTTTGCAAAAAAGTGCGTGTTCGATTAAAATATCTTATGTAAATCCTGTTCATATATACACTGAAAAAAAATGGACGTCTGTGTTTGCAGCGCTACACCTATGACTGTTACAATAACTGAAAACAGCAATCGAGTTTCCGAAAAACCTGTTTATCATTTATGTGGAGTCCTTGAATGTTACTCGAATGAGCTTTCGGCTCATCGTTTACGTAACCCAGTTTGAAGGCCATACAAATGGTTTTGATTTGAACGCTGTTGCTGATAGGCCGACTAGTTGAATATCCATAGAAAATTTTAAAATGAAAATTTAACAAAGATGAAAGTTTAAGTTTTCCCTCTCGAGGCAGTGAAGGCATATAGAGGGAGCAGAGTATAGCTCCACTCATTCTTAACCTCTGCACTGGGTGAGAGTGGTTGGTCAACTTTACGTCACGGTCGCTTTAGTCCCGAGCGAGAACCCCGGTACGCATTAAATAGCAGGCTGAGTGAGCCCCAGCCCTGGTCTGGATATTTTTGGAGGAATTCATATGTTTTTGACTCGGACTGTGCTATTATAATTCACATAACAATGTAAAAAACTAATAACGCTATTATAACACTGATCTACAAAATTTCACTTTTTTTTTCTAGCAGAAATGAAATGAGCCAATTCTTATGTAAATTGAGCTGCTGAACACGAAAATCACAATGAAAATGCTTCATTGGCTACGGTTTTCGAGTTATCGTGTCTTACGTGTACTACGCAGGTTGC
>Ga0268261_10003976_pt1 | contig 10994 bp, 6 predicted proteins | sample TergutNc150P1_FD_190353 | JGI IMG/M metagenome (GOLD analysis project Ga0268261, IMG submission 190353) | Nasutitermes corniger P1 segment gut microbial community from laboratory colony in Florida, USA - Nc150 P1 (SPAdes) (version 2) | ecosystem: Host-associated > Arthropoda: Insects > Digestive...
CCAAAAAAAAAAAAAGCACACAAAGGTTTGGTCACAGAATCTTAGGAGAAGAAATGTGGCTGAAATGTTATGGTAACTTTAAAGTAAATCTTGGTAAACTAGTATTTGCAGGGGATTGACCTGGATTGTGACAAATAAGCAGTTCTGTGGCACAAGTCTTTTTTTCAAAAGTTGACTGTGACAGCTGTGCAACTGATAAGGCTCAGGAAAGAGAGAGGTGGTGGGCCCTTATGAATGCTGTAATGAACCTCAAAGTTCCATAAAATGTTGGTAATTTCTTGACTGGTTGAGGACCTGTTAGCTCCTCGAGAAGACTCTCCTCCATGCAGTTCCTTAGTTATGAAACCAAACAGTTCAGTACTGTGTTTACAAAATTCCATCACTGAACACTGCTCTAGGCAAGTTCAGTAAAGGTTCCAGTCTTCTGGGATAGGATGCTGTGTAGATTGGCATATAGGTACCAGTGATGCAGAGCAGCTTGCTGCCTCCATTGACACAGTACCAAGACATGGCTTCAGTCCTGGAAGACAGGAACCTTACTCATCACCACCATGAGAATCTCAAATTTTTCAAATTACAGAAATTACATACCTTTATAAATTACTCCTTTGAGATCTGTTTAATACTATACTCAGGTCTATGCCTCTAGCTCCCAACTGACTATTCCATTCAAGCCTGCTGATCAAATCATGTATGTAGCTCTTGTAGTTACATGTCCCTTATGTCCTGTCCATCTCATCTTTCTTAACTTGCTCACCCCTATTAATGATAGGTGAAGAGTTCAAATTATGAAGCTAATCATTATGCATTCTTGTCCATCTTCCTTTCACACCCTGTTCTCAGACATCCTGAATCTCTGTTTTTCCCTGTACATTTAGGACAAAGACCCACAAAAACAGGAAGAATTATAATGTTGTACATTTTATATTTATATTTACTGGCAACAGACTGGAGAATAAAAGACATTGAACTTTACAGCACCTAATCAATATTTTGTTTCAAAATATTTTGCACATGCAACTAGCTCAGAATCTTTGACAGGATTCTTGATATTGATTTGGTTTTGCACCATATTTAATGAAAACCCTTTTGTTGTGCAGGTATGATATCCAGTATCATGAAGCAGGATCAGGAATATGGAACAACATACTGAAAAGCACAGAAGACTCCAGCTATTATTTTGTGGATCACTTACTTCCAAAGACATACTATGTGTTTAGAGTTTCCTTAGTTTATTCTTACTCTTCAGAGCCATACATATGGCCTCCAGATGAAAGATTTACATATGAATCATTAGGTAAGAATTTACCTTCTCTGGAAGAACAGAAAAAAATTAGATAATTAAAACATATTATTACTTGGTTCCTGGGTTTCATGCATCATCTAGTATTCCATACAGAACATGACATATTGGAACCTGAATCTGTTCAGGTGAAATAGCATATGAAATTAGCTTTTCATAATGGACCCACCTGAATACAAGTACTTATGATTTCGACAAAATGCATTCCTTAATTTCAGGGGATTGCCCAAGCCGCCCTGGGATGCCTGTTATCCAGCAGTTGAGAAGGGATGTGTATCAGGTGATATGGGATCCTTCGCGTGAGAATGGCGCTCATGTAGAATTATACTGTTTGGAAGGCAAGACTGAAAGAGGAAAGAGTGAGAAAAGAGAAGTAAACTTCACATTGGACACTGAGAGTTCAACCAGAGTTGAGGACAGTACTGTTGAAAATGATGATGACAGTGACAACTGGGTATTGTACTACAATGGAACAGGTATGAGACATCAATATGGGTATTGTGTTTCTATAAGACTTGACCGTGTCACTGTCACTTTTTCGCTATTGTCAAGTTCTTAGAGATTTGTTATTTATTTACTCCAGATGTGACTGATACATGTCAGCTGTATTTAGTAGTTTGAGCAGATAAAAGAGTCCTATAGAAGTACATTACCCATGTACTGCTAATGAACTGGGGAATATCCTATTCTGATGATGTTTCAGTCATCATTATTCCCTTTGTCACTCTATCATTTACAAAAAATAAATATAGTGATTGCTTACTATGGCAGGGAATGAATAACAATAAGTACATAGTGTGAGAAGTGAAACATCATAATGTTACTGTGTGAGAGGCAAAGCAATACGGTGTTCCTGTGATGCATCTAGACCATGTAACTATGCTCTTGAACTCTATTATCTTAATTTTCTAACCCAAACATCTTGCAAAAGGAGCTGTGTCCTCATTTTCAAGTGATAGGTTGTGAATAAATTCTTACTCTTTTGGGTCCACATGTACATGTACACTTGTATTTGCAATCTTCTTATCAAAATATAAATTCCTTCATATCCTGTCCACATGAAAGCAAAATTTAATCCATTGTTGACACATGGTTGGATACAAAATTCTAGGTTGATGGGCAAGTCCAGGAGAACAGCTTTAAATTCTGTCACACCATCATCATATAAGTTTACTCAACTTGACTGTGACCAAACACAGAGCAAAACAAAAATTTACCATCATAAAAACAAGCATATATTTGAAGTTTATACTCAGAAGTGTGCCATAGTATGTACTGTGGTCTTCTTAGTTCAAGTGACATTTGGACAATATCTGTTGGACTGTATTAACAGCTGCACTATGTACCTTTAACTAAGTAGCTGCTGTTGCTAGTGTTGATAATGAATGTGTCAAAAACAGTGAATTAATTTCTGTTGCAGAAAACTATTGGATTATTACTGACCTCAGCCCAAGTTTGAGGTATGTCTTCAGAGTCCGTTCCATGAACAAATATGGCTGGAGCAACTTCAGTATGGTTAGCGAATCATTTGATTTCACTGAAGCAGCGATGCTAGCAAAGCAACAAGAACTTGGAATTGTACTCACCATATCCATACCGATTGTAATTGTGGCCATTTGTGTAATTGGCATGTTCATAATGATATATGGTAAGTATCAAAGTTCTTGAGTTTTAGTCCATTTAGTTAAACATATCTCACTTCACCAAATAAATTTTCTTCAAATTATGCAACTCTCCATCTGAGCATAGCATTTTTGTCTGTTATATGACTTCTGAACATCAGATGTCAGACCAGTTTGTGAATAAAAACTGGCGTGTATCACCATAAAACAGGGCTGTTGCATGATTTTCTGAACCATGTTTGAGATAATCTTTCAGATACATTTAACAGTATGACACATCACTGGGAATAGTTTCATTTTACTTTACATTTGGTAGGACAAGTGATAAAATAGTTACTTCCAGATGTTGGTTTGAGTCTGACAGTGAAACCACATGGATTGATTTGAAATTTCCAGACTACTAAGTTTTATTTCTCTTGCAGTATTTCAGTGCCGACAAAAGGAAAAGAAGTCTTTACAAGCAATGACACTGACAACAGTAACTCGAGGACCTGATGTTGAACTGGCAACACTTAGAGAACTTCCACGCAGAGGAAACTTTGTCCACAACACCAATGCTCTCTACACAACAGCTGATATACCTACAGATGAAGAGATTGCACTCTTACCACATATTCGAAGAGATCAAATTACTCTGACAAAATTTCTTGGTAGTGGAGCATTTGGGGAAGTGTTTGAAGGCAATGCAAGAAACTTGGCCAATTCTGGAGCAGCAGAGACAAAAGTTGCTATCAAAGTAAGAATTATGTAATAGTCTAATACTTGGTATAGAGATTCAGAATCATTTAATTCATTAATTTTTATCCATCATCTTGTACGGACATTTTCCGACTTAAACAAGGATTCAACTCCTGAAACTTTTACATGACCTGAAATTTATGTAAGTTGGAACTGACCCCACCACAAATTATTTATCATGCCTCACCAGTTATGTATACGTTTTTACAATGTCACTGTATATGTTTAAGCTGCTCTTTCTATCAGTTTTTTTTTTTTCATATGAAATACACAAAGTAAAATACATTTAATAATTACATTATTAATAATTAATACATATATTTACATAGTCAGAGTTGCATGTTACATAACACAGAAACTGCATGTATTAAAAATAATAAAACACCACACTTTGATGAGGACAGGATCACTTGCCATCTAAGGAAAAAATGTGGTCAAAACCTACTCACATGGCACCAACAGGGAAAGGAACTAACTGCTTTAGAGTGTTTCATTAATTCACAAAAAATTTCAAAAAGCAACTATCAGTTTCATGTCCATCTGTCAGTCTCTCCACATGGAACAACTCATATCCCACTGGATGGATTTTCATGAAATTTCGTATTTGAGTATTTTTGAAAATCTGTTGAGAAAATTCAGATTTCACTAAACTTGGGCAAGAATAACGGGCACTTTACATTAAGGCCAAGATACACTTTTGATCATCTCTCACTCAATTCTTCTTAGAATGAGAAATGTTTCTGCAAACGTTGTAGAAAATTAAAACACACATTTTATGTTCATTAACTTTTTTCCAAAAATCTTGCTGTTTATGAGATAATGTGAAAAAATATGATACAGCCAAACAGGTCACAGAGGACAACAAAGTACAGTGCAGAAAAAATGTGATTTGCATGCTGGATAACTACAGCAAGAATACAGGAATAATCTCTTAATATTTAATACTTATTATTGTCAATAACAGTACACAATATTTTGCAGCTTGACAACAGTGTACATTTTCATGGCAACACTGAACACTTTTATATTTTTGACAGCTATGTGTATGTCAACAATAAAAAGACAACATATTGTTGTGTTCCCATGGCAACAATGGTTATGCAAACTTGCCACAGTATAATGTATATACATTGTCTGTCAAACTGTTTACTTATTACTATACCAGATAATCAAAAGGAAAAATTCAAAAGTTTTGTATTGATAATTATTGATAATTGTTGCAGATGTGTGTTTGTAAGGCACTTATGGTATGGTAACACAACTTTTCTTGTGACTATTTCCTGCAGACATTACGAAAAGGAGCTACTGAACAAGAAAAAGCTGAATTTTTGAAAGAAGCTCAGCTGATGAGCAATTTCAAGCATGAACACATTCTTCAACTTTTGGGAGTCTGCCTAGATAATGACCCTAACTTTATCATAATGGAGCTGATGGAGAATGGAGATTTGCTGAGCTACCTTCGGTCAAACCGGCCACTTTTAGTAAGTAACTCATCACAAAAACACTCCAGTTTAGATCGTATAGCACTTTTTCTCAACTGGTGTATAAATTTTGAATTCACATGATTTTTACACAGTTCACACACTGTGATAATAGCACCAGATCTTGTGAGCCCTGTGTGGAATGTCACTGCTGCCTGTATATGCATTTTGGGGCCAGTTTTAATTGTAATACTTTCTCCGTTTCTCGCTTTTCATGTATTATGCACTCCTGGATGCAGGAGGGGAGTTAGGGGAGGGCAAGTGGCATGGCTACCCCATGCAGCAGAATCTAAGGGGTAGCAAAATGAATATTTTAAGTAAAAAAAAATACGATTTTTGTTTGGTGCTGAACAACTTGTTAAATTATTGAGTCAAATGAAAAGAAGTTCAGTAAGTGACTGTGATTTTTTTAGAGTTCTTAGCTTTGTTAGGGTCAGCCATTGTGATGACTCACCCCAGATGCCAGAAACCCTAGCTGTGCCACTTCCTGAATGTTACTAATCTGATAAATTTATGTGTGAAATACAGAGTACCCACTAATTGTGCCAGTTAGTGTGTGGAAAATACATGTTCACACAGTGAAGGTGGGCTTGCCGAGTCTTTCCTCTTCTTATCAACACTGGACCATGAGATTACCACCCAGTCAAATATTGTCTTATACACAGCATGTGATCAGCACATTCAAGAAATTCTTTCTGTTGAACAAAGAGTGTTCATTTGCAGTACTTTTGCAAAGTGTGTGCCATAAAAAAAATCACCAAAATTTAGTAAAAAGCATCCAGCATCAACAGTGTTGCTCAAAAGAACAATATTCAGAACAATGTGAAAACTCTGGAACGAGAGGTTTAATGCTGCACAAAATGAAAGTATGAAAATGTTATGTTTGAACTGATGACAAACTGGAGAAATTGGTCCATGAATGGAAACAAGTCTCAGAAAATCACTGTGCTAGTTGCCTGTTCAAACCAGGATATCAACTTTCTCAGCTTGTAGGGGAACTAAACTTCTAACTACACCCACGTAATTTTAGAGCCTTTCTGTGGACTTGGAAGCTAAAAAAACAGTATTGCAAGTGGTCTCAAGAGTTGGTAGCCAATGGATTTTTTGATTTGGAACTTGTATTTTCTGGATGAACTACGGTTCACAATAAATTCCAATTGTTGTGTTTGGTCAATTCTGGTACCATTCTTCAAGAATTAAGAGAATAAGAAGAAAAAATGTAGGTTACTTCTTGCAGGGTTGTGCCATGGCCCACACAGCAAACTTTGGAACAGCTTCTGTCAAAGAGGTATTCAGTGAACAGTCAATAACTAACAGTTTGTGGCCTCCTAGATCTTCAGATCCGAATCCATGTAATTATAATACGTGACAGGCACTGAAAGTTTATGTAAATAATCCACATTTATTACAATAACTGAAAAAAAGTATCCACAGAGGAACTGTTAATATTTCAAGACAAAAATTGTGCCACATATCAGGAAGTACTTTTAGAAGTTTCAGGTTTTCTTAGAAGCTAGAGGTTGATGCTCTGAGGCAAGCTGCAAGAGGGAGGGGAGGAACAAAATATAATTCCTGGTGGATACAGGCTTTATAAGTGATAAAGTTCCTGTGACAGCTTTCACAGTCAGAAACATAATCAGGGGGGTGCTATCTATATTGCATGCAATATAAAGTAAAAAAGCACAATGTTGCATAAAAAACAGTATGAACATACAGTTATGGATACATGTGCAAAATTCATATTGTGGCATACATGTTATTTCTAAACAAACAGGAAGCACTTTCAGTTAAAAATTATTCAATTATATGGACTCTGTATCAAAAAATGATAGATCTATTGATACTATGATCACAAAGTGACTGAATGGCATCTGGAGGAAAAACCAATAACTATTTATACAACTGGAAAAGACATACAAGCAGGAGAGTTGCTGTCTTTTGAACAGGACTACTACTGTTATCTCTTACATTTAAAATGCCAAAAGCAAGCTACAGTGTCCAAGTGCCAAAGAGGCCTATGGAATTTTCTGCCTATGCCCATGCAGGGTGGTGCATGAACTGTTAAACCGTGAAATTTTGTTGAGCTTCTACACATTCAGAAAAATTTTACACTTTACACACTCATTACGGCACACAACTATGGAGAATTTTTAGTACACGACATGCTGACTGTGACCACCATTCAGCCTTAAGACCTCTCAAGAAAACTGAGTACCTGGAGGCACAAGTCTAGAGAAACTGTGCAGCACAGTTGGAAGATTTAGGCCCTAAGTTCCATTAATGTGCCGGCATTCATCACACACAGTTTCCTCTTCAAGAATCCCAAAAGTAAGCCAATCCTTATCCAGTAACTTTACAAACTGCCTTCATCAATGCATCCCTGGCCAGACAGTATTGTAGTGCAGACCATGAAGTCTGAAATATCCTGCCCTTATGGCATAACTATAAGGCACAAAATAAATGATTCAGTGTTACATATGCTATCCAGTATGTAAATATGTAACTGCCCTGATGCTTCTATCTTCTAGTTTTTTCACGAAACTAAATAAGTATTTTGTTTTTCAGTACACAGGAAATTCTCTTACATTACTTGACCTGTTGGCAATGTGTGTAGATGTTGCCAGAGGTTGTAGATATTTGGAAGAAATGCATTTCGTTCACCGGGATTTGGCATGTCGCAATTGTCTAGTATCATCAGGAGATCGTCAGACAAGGATAGTCAAGATTGGAGACTTTGGTCTTGCGAGAGACATATACAAGAATGACTACTATCGAAAAGAAGGAGAAGGATTATTACCTGTAAGGTATGTTCACAGCTTATAATGTCATAAAGAGGCAATTTACCCAGCGAACATCCCATCTCTTCATGCCCTTTCTCAACTTTTTGGTGTTTATCCTCCCACAGCATTTCCCTGTGGAGATACAAAAGTTAAATAATGTTAATAAACACACACCTGCAAGTAGGCATAATGGACATGAATTCATACAATGACTGTAAAGCAGACACATCTATAATCATACTTAATATGCAGAGTGCATTACAAGACTCAGAACACATAAAAACTGATGCAAAGTGCCAATGTAGAAATGATGGATTGCTGACATGGTGATGATGATTAAAACAGTATGAAACAGAAATAATGTATATCATATCACATTGAATTAGAGATAAGTTATCCCTGTGACTAATTAAATGCCAAAACATGCAGGCATATCATGGAGTTGGAGGTATGTCTCCACATGTTCTTAACCTTGGTATTAGATGAGGAACGGTGCTCAGCATCATGCCCCAGCCATTCACCCCCTCCCCCAGCAAGGGAGAGAGACCTTAGTAACCACTGAAAAGGAAACTGGAACTGGTTAGTTTGGAGAAGAGAAAAATCACTTGTCCGTGACAGGAATTGATCATTTTCTCAGTCATCTACCCCACAGCCCAGTGGCTGTACTGAGATATTGTGGCTTCCCTCCCCAAGGGAGTTGGGTTGTATACTCATACATATAACAAAGAGAAAAAGATGTTGTATGTGGATAACAGGTGACTATTTTAACAAAACATACTGAAGTTAATCATGCCAGACTTGCCAGCCAAGCCCAGCCCTGTGTGTAGAGAACCCAGACCAAGCATTATTCAGTTCAAGATTCAACACCTTCATCACTCATTTAGAGGTCAACATGCTATGGGGAAGTGGGAAAGGGAAGACGGAAGGAAAAATAATGAGTCTTGCTGGTAATGCAGGATCTGAGCTGATTCACAGTTCAGTGTGGTGTGTTCACACCTTGCTACATCAAAGTGCATGGTCATGCATATTTTCTGCAGTGCTGAGAATAAGCCAGAATAACTCTCTCAGTAAAGTAACAACTATGGATTACTGTCTGACATTCAGTTTCTGGCAGATGTTTCTGCTTGCTGCCACATCAATGGCCCTGGAGTATGGAGCTGAGCACCCACCAAAAATGTATGGATTTTTACAACCATGTTCCTTTTAAGGTCATGGTGTGACATTTAAGCAGATTAACAAGTATGCCTTCATCCAGCTTCACAAATTATGTCTCAACTCACTATTTTTAAATAGCTCTAGAGGACTGTTATAAAACACACACATGATGGACACTCCATTTTCTCATTTTAGTTAAAGAAACACTTCAAGAACTTGCCCTGCTTCCATCATCAGGTAAAAGTATAAAACCTCCTGCACTGAGGCTGTAATATGGAGCTGATTCCTGTCATCTGGAATATAAAGGGAATAATGCTTTCACCTGATGACAGAAGGACAGCCAGCTAATGAAATATTACAGTTCTGCACAATGAGATTATACAATGTGTTGAACAAATGTGTCAGTTTTGTATAAGCTATTTGTTTAATATGTATGGGAACCAGTGTTTAAAAAATGGTTGTGCTATGGCTTGGGCAATTAGCTGCCAGCCTCTCACTGCAGAGGCCCAGGTGTAATCCCAGTTCAGTCCATGTGGGATTTGTGATGAGCAGAGTGGCATTGGGACAGGCTTTTCTCCAAGTACTTTGATTTTCCCTTGTCAGCATCATTTCACAGGTGCCCCGTGCTCCTTCGTCCGTCACTAATCATACATAATCTCAGCAATTTAGTGTCATTACCAGTGCACTGAAAAATTGTTTAGAAACAATCTATAAACATGTGGACACAAAATGTTTTTACAGATGGATGGCCCCCGAGTCACTGGTGGATGGTGTGTTCACTTGCCAGTCAGATGTGTGGGCTTTTGGTGTTTTGATCTGGGAGATCATGACACTTGGACAGCAGCCCTACCCAGCCAGAACAAACCTGGAAGTGCTGCATTATGTCAGGAATGGTGGACGCCTTGGAAGACCAAATAACTGTCCAGAAGAGCTGTATGTAGCAAAGTATATTTCAATTAACTGTTCCTTAATGTATAAAAAAACCAGTATGTATGATAGTAAAGGACAGTAAGCTCTTCATTATCCATGTGTAGATTATTGTAGCATCTACATTTGGAGTGTTCAGTAATTTAACATCCAATTCTGTAGTCCCATTACTACTTCAAGTGGGAGTCATAATTTTTGTAATTTAAATTTTAGGATGTGATTTCAGGCTTCCAGAGGTTAACACACCTGCCCTCACATTGCAATGCGTTTGGGCCCATGCACTGACCGGTCTCTGTCTCTCTCTCTCACTCACTCACTCACACACACACACACACTTATAACATATTTTAATTTTCTTTACTCATCAGTTTTACTATAGGTTATAAAGCAAATGTATCACAGTTGTAGGGACATATGAACTTAGTCTTCCTCCTTTGCTGCCTTTCACAGTCTGTGATTTAGTGGAGGTTCTGGGAGGTGAAGGAGGAGTGTAGATTTCAGTTTCCCTCTCTACGATATTACACTGTGGATGAACAAATATTATTGCTCAGTAGACTGATGAGGTTAATATAAAGTGACTGTAGAGCTTTGCATGAAAATTTCCTGTTAAATGGCTCTCGGTTATTTGTAATGACTAAACGTACTTCATAAGTGTGCTTAAAAAAAAAAAAAATTGGACATGAAAACCTAAATTCTGATTGGTTTTCATAAGGGGTTTACAGGCCAGCATTAAATTACATCTAGAGTGGCCTGCTGGCTGCACTGAACTTTATAATGCTTGAAGATCAAAGCCATTTCCATTTTATGCATCTTTATTTATAACGCATGAAGTAAACACACTACTGTATTAAAACACTTTTCATTTCCCAAACCCCTGAATTGATTTCAATTAAATTTTGTGTATAAGACCTGTACTATGAAACTGCTAACTGGATTTCATTTTGACATGTTACCATGTAGTATACTTACACCCCCCCCCCCCCCCCCC
>Ga0268261_10003977_pt1 | contig 10994 bp, 7 predicted proteins | sample TergutNc150P1_FD_190353 | JGI IMG/M metagenome (GOLD analysis project Ga0268261, IMG submission 190353) | Nasutitermes corniger P1 segment gut microbial community from laboratory colony in Florida, USA - Nc150 P1 (SPAdes) (version 2) | ecosystem: Host-associated > Arthropoda: Insects > Digestive...
CCCCCCCCCCCCTCCTGGTTCTATTCAGAACACAGGTCATCGCACCTGTATCCCTATTCTGTATGTGGCCTGGCATTTTAGTGGACTAACAAATGACAGAACACTCACAAATCAGAACTAATACAGCTACAGCATGCTGTGTTCCCTCTTTCTTCTTCACATGACAATTTGGCAATGCAGCCTGTGGTTTGCCTCAGCATGGTCCAGTTCAGGACTTCATTTGCAAATTTAAGATAACCTCATATTTAAACACCAAACTGAATTAAAAAACTCATATTGCATTTAAGTAATGATGTCTGCTTCTCAGCAAGTTTTTTTTGGTTCATAAATTCTTATTGTGGTTTTTGTGAAATTCACAATGACATTTAACAGGTTTATTTTCAGATCTAGATGTAATTTAATCCACATATTCTGTTGCATATAATCCCAACTAGATACACAATTCACAGAGTTTATTTCTATCTGACAACTGCTCTGCATGTTTCGGGCGTTACTATCACCCATCGTCAAGAGCACAAAACAACTGTAACTACAGCATCTGGTAACCGTTACACCGTACTGTTGCCTGTTGCTATCGTGGAAGAGTCCTGATGATGGGTGATAGTAATGCCCGAAACATGTAGAGCAGTGTCAGATAGAAATAAACTCTGTGAATTGTGTATCTAGTTGGGATTATATACAGCAGAATACTAATATGATGCACGGACCCATGAACATTAAATTAATGCACACAGTATTTAGCCAACTCTTCTTCCTAAAATGGGAGGGGGGAGGGGGGAAGGAAGCACTTCAGATCCCCATATTGTCTATCCCTTACTTCAACTTTTGAAGAAGTTAACTGATTTTCATGAAACTTTATAAGAACATTTTGCCACTAGAGGACACCCCAACACTGTCCCTTTCAGGCAACTGTCATGCTGGATGCTACTTAAGATACAATTGCAATAAGATGGCGATGTTGATTACAATATGACTCTATCCTTAGTTTCAAATGGTATCTCACACACTGAAGACATAACATGTTCATGATGGGCTGATACAATTTGACAACTCAGCATGCAGTATTGTCTATTGCTCAGTCATAAATACATTACTACAGATGTATGAACTGATGAACTGTCACAGAAGCTGGAAGTATCACAAGCTTTACAGTGCTCTGTTAGGGTATGTAAGCATGAGTGAGGAGGCAAATATTAAACTTGTGGAGCTTGTTGGCAAACCTTCCATTCTGTATGACTGGAAAGATCCTGGTTAGTACAAGAAAGGAGAAAAATGATCTAGAGTGGGAAAACATCAAGCAAGGTTTAAATAAGATAAAATAATTCACTGCTGAATATACTGCAGTTCATTTAAAAACATAATGAAGGCTTATTTGCATGGGTATTCAAATACTGTCTGTTAAAATTTATGACATGTCTATACTGAAGCAGTGCTTATCATCTACTCGAACTTGAAAATTCTGGGCATTTTCATGAAAATTTTTGGAACATTATGCCACTGTCAACAAGGGTCAAACTTTTTGATCTCAGCAACATGGTGAATGTGTAAACTGTGATATTACCCATCTTACTTTAGGATCGTACAGCTACAGATGGTGGTACATATTTTAAAAATATGTAACTTTTGTAAGGTAGGATGTATAATAAGAATATAGTGGCTGTGAATAAACTTCCTTTGGCTTCTGGCTCATGGTAATAACTAACAAACCACTGGAGCCAGACACGTGAAATTTGGTGCAGACCATACACACACCTACATGCAGTGGCACAGATAAGGGCCCTGTGGGTCACCATTGCCCCCACACACATACAGAATACTAAAATACTGTTGTGAATTCTTTCAGACTGCATTCCATTCTTCTGGCAGGAGGCAGTATTCTGGGTGCCTGTTATGCAGTGTGGGAGTAATTTCAATAATAACCAATTTTCAAGTCATGTGGGGTGGGAGGGGGGTTGCTGATCAGTTATCTGTGCTGTTGCCTACACATTATATATGACATATGAAGACACCAATCATGAACATGGCAATGGGGTCATACAGATTTTATGCCACAAATTTAGTGTACAGAGCATCTGTACTAAATAAGTTCTTTACAGTGGGTATGTAAGGGGTAGAAACCTATTAAAGCAGTCTTTAATTTAAATTCTACCTAGAACTCCTTGTTCTGTATTTTCAAATACTACTTATAATATGTATCAGTGTGTGACCTGTAGGTCTAGAAATAAGTTGCTAGACTTCAGAATCAATTTTGTCTTCATGATGTTTCCCTTCCCTCACCTTTGAAAGTGATGAAATTGTGTGTTTGGGGATTACTTGGCCCCACCATGGTTCAGAGCACACCTTGAGGGGTTCTGAGAGCCAATGACACATTAATCTGGTTTGGAATAAGAATTGCCACAACAATATAAAGAATCTAATATACCTATTTATAAAACTGGTGATGAAGCTAAGTGTAGGAATTACATGATGTCAACTTAACCATGGAAGTTGATTTGACATTCTTCTGTCAAGGTTAATGTCCATACATAGATAAGATTATTAGGAAATAATTAGCATCAGTGGAGTGTGATGGACCTACTACTAATCAGATATTTTCCTACTGCAATATAGTAGAAAAGTACCAAAATTTGGGAGTACAATGAAATAGTCCATTGGCTATGTACGTATGTATGAAAAACTTCTAATGTAACCACTGTATAATGATAAATTGTAAAATCATTAAAAATACCCCTTCGATGAGTGCATATGCTATCCAAAAATGGTGAAGTGCATAATCTTCAAGTCTGTCTCCAAACTTCTAATTATATATGTTACAAAATGGCATCACACTTTAACAAAATTAATGCATTACAACAATATTAATTATATTTGGCATATTCATAACACACAAATTTTAAAATGTGCTCATTAGTTTTGGCATATATTCTATCCACGAATTTTGATGTGTGGAGTTTTACTAAAATTTGTGAACACATTGCAGCATCATTAGAATCTGACAGCAGTAAAGGACACTAATGTTTCTGCCCACATCTAAATTGCCACTCACTAAATATTTATAGTAGCTAAAAATTGAACAAAAGTTGTAGTCTTGTGGTTTTTGAAATAATTAAAATGTGTAAGATAGTCTAAGAGAAATAGCAAAGAGAATGCACCAGAATGTGCATTTCCTAACATGTAAGAAGTACTTATGTAATGTATGTTAACAAACAGAAATTGAACAAGGTTGATGTTGCATGCGATTTATATCCTGAAGAGTTACAAATTTTATCATACATCAACTCTTGTACTCTTAACTGACTTTTTAAAGTAAGCCACTGAATACGTACTGAATTTTATGACAGAAACTGCTCAGTTCACGCGATTTTTCCATATAAGATATTGATAGCACTGAATATTGTACATGCAGTATTGAAGTTACTGGTAAATCCACAGCATAATGTAGTTACACTACACAACTCAGAAAAAAAAAACTTCATACAGCATTCTCATAGAATTTTGCATACTCAGGAGACTAGTTTGGTTAATTAAAATGTGCTTATATGCAACCTACAGCAATGTTCATAGGTAAATACAGTAAACTCCCAACATCCACAAGGGATATGTTCTGGTAAACTTACACATTTGGTAACTAGATTTCAATGTGAAAAGTGGGGTTAGGGGAGATGGATTGGCAAAACATATGGTGTTAAAAAGGAAAATTGTAAAATCTAATCAAAAATGAGTAAGTAATAATTATTTATTCTAAAAGAAAAATAACAGTAAAATATATAACATAAAAATAATGACATATTTTTAAAGAAGTCAGTCTGTCTCTCCATTGACTTTGCTGGGTTTGGGCTCAAAAAATCTGCTGTTGTGTACTGTGTTCTGCATTTCCCTCTGAATTGCAAGGTATGGTCTAGGTGCAGTTTCAGTCTCCTTCTTAAACTTCAGGGTCCTTGCCATGACAACCATTATTTCTGCCAAGGTTCAGAGGTCAGAGTAAATTTTGTAGCACTGTCGTTAACCCATCAACTGATGTGCCCATGAGGATGCATATCTGAAAAACCTTCCTTCCACTGACGTGCGTTATGAACTGTGTCTTGAAGAATGTCTGGCATGAAAGGAAACAGTAACTTCGTAGACAACAGCTGGCCACACCTTTCTAAAGGAGTAATGATGGTAAACTGCTTTATCTCATACAGCATGTGTGTGTGGGCAGCTAAATGGTGTGATGGCAGTACATTCCAATACAAAAAGGCTTGTTATAAGGAAAAGGTTGCATATTTGTAAGGCCAGTTTGTCATGAATGTTTTACCTTATGTAACAATTTACAACTGAATCAGCTTCATAACAAAACACTAAAAGAAATTTAGGACAAGATTAAAACATAACTTACATTAATAACTGCAATGTGTTATCTGATAACACCATATTTTTTAGTCAAAAATATACTAAAACAAACAAAATCAAAATATATAAAATACCGCATGTATGCCAAACAAATACATATGAAAGTGAAATGATACTGCCAAAATAAACAAACATAAAACAAAATAAAAGCAAAGCATATGAAATAAAACATGTAAAACAGGTAAGTATTTCACAAGTCACGAATTTTTGAATGTCCAACCTGCGAATGTTTGAGGGAGGGGGGGTTAACTGTACTTGTCTTTAACATCTGGGTTCTGAACCCCACTGCATTTCAACTTTGCTTTCCAATACCCCACTCTGGTAGTCCAAGAAAATCAAAAAGGATTGAAACTCAATGAAAAACAGCAGCTTCTGAAAGATGCTGATGTTAACTTACTTGAGTGAAAAAATGGATAGTCCACATGAACACAAATTCTATAAGGCACCACTAACAAGACTGTTCTGGAAAGGTGGAAATTACGTACATGTTTTCATCTTGCCAACAGATGCATGACAAAAAATGAAAAGTCAGGACTGAATACTGCAAATGCTTTGAAAATATGCCAAATTTCAAATATCTGGAAGTAATGTAAGAAATAAAAATTACAGTCATGAAAAACCAAGAACAGATAAAATTAAGGAAAAACCTGCTACAATTCAGTTTGGGATCATTATGTCTACCCACATCCTATCTTGAAACAAAATGTTAAAATGTACAGTATTGAAATTGTACCTGTTATTCTACAAAGGTGTGAATGTTAGTCTCTCACTTTGTAGGAAGAGCAAACAATCTAAATGTTTGTGAACAAAGTGGTGAGAATATTTGGAGAAAGAGAAGGAAGTAACAGAAGAATTTGTAAGTTACGTGCAGAGGCATTTCATATTCTGTACCCATTACCTAATATTATTAGGGACACTGATGAGCTTTGTGAACATGGCAATGAATTCCTGGGTACCATACAAGCAAGAATATCTTGCACGAGTGCGCAACCATTAACTTCCCAAGAAGACCCAGCAGCATGGAGTTAATAAGCTCTAATGCATCCATTTTCAGACAAGAAATGTACCTGTACACTGAACATCATCAGAAATTTTGCATGAAGATTCATTTAGAGGTATTCTTCTTGAAGTAAAATGAAAATGGCACAGTGCAGCATGAGGCTGGTTGTTTGCATACATTTCCATATATGTATAAGTACAATTTTATTAATCATCACACCAAAGCATGCCTCCAATTTTACAGAGTTTTTGTAATATGCATTATGGGTCATTAATCACCTTAAAAAATTGACAAATGAAATAATATAAACAATCAGCAGAGGCACCACCAACACTTGAGTGGCTGCACATGTGCCCAGTCATGTCTTTTTTTAGTGATGTTCTCAGTGAGCTTCTAAAGGCAACTCAAGTTTCATTTGCATACTTTGGCAATGCAAGTGTCATAAAATAATCACAGGTTTTTACACAATATATGTCACATTATCAGCAACATAAAACAGCAAGACATGGAAACTAAGGGTAATGTTTTCACTGTCTATGCCATGAAGGCATACAGAGGAAAGCAAGCTATAGCTCTACCCATTCTTAACCTTAGCAGTCTGGACATTTAAAAGAAGAGAAAAACATTTGCCCCTGCTGGGAAACAAACCCTGTATCATCCAGCTTGTAGTGTAATCACTATACTAAGCCATCCCAACCCCACAATGTACACAGCTGTGGAAAATGGAATTGACGAATCCAGTGCTGTGCAAAAATAAAACATGATACATTTTCCTCAAATTCTGCATGATTCACATTCACTATGAATGTATACCGCTAAAATCCTGCTGCAGTCGAAGAAGTTAATGACCTTGAAAGTCTGAGTGTGGTGCCTGCAAAGTCACAAGGCCAGTACGTTTCATAGGGAAAATGTATTGTGGCTTTGTATAGGCCAATGCCATGGCCTGCACAGCTTACTTCCAATGACTTTACTAGAAGATATTTGGCAAAAAGTTTATAAAACCCAAACTGTGGCCTTCTAGATCTCCAGATTTGAACTGGCATGATTACTGTTTCCGGTGACATTAAAAGATTCATTTACATGAACAACCCACATTCTCTGTAAGAAATGAACGCACAATTTGAAGAGAAACTGCTACTACGAGTATTTCAAAAGAGGAGCTCCATCATGTAAAGAACTACTGTGGCAGCAACAATCTGACACATTAAACAGCACAGGTACAGGTCAGTTATGAAAGAGAATGGTTAAACTGGATCTCACTGCTATTATTTCACTTTTCCAATCGTTTTCAAATGTTTTGAAACACATGTGAATTGAAAATGTTGCAGCACTTCCAGCTCAGAACACCACATCAGACAAAAGTTAGGGGCACAATATCAAAATAATCTGATAATGTGAAAAAGACAGCAATGACTCTGAATAAAATCAAGTTTTAACCTACAGAGTTACTGATTGCTTCAAAACACAGCTATAACATACCACCACTGTGAGCATTATGAACTTTAGCTGTCGTGATCACTGAAGTACCTCAAATAATTTACTCACATAGTTTTTTAACCAATTTTATTATTTTTGTAATATCCTTATAAAGCCATCTTTCAACAGTGCTTTGTGCATTTCAAATTTAGATTTTTCTCTCTCTCAAACACAAAAAAGCAGGCAAGCTGGAACCTTTCATTGAACGAAAGGCAAATTTCATTTTCACTTCCCAAAAGGAAAAAGCTGTAAAGCATTTTGGATACTGTTCCAAAAATGTGACATTTCCTAAATGACAGGAATAAATATATTAATCTGAATTTATTTTTGGTAAGACAAGCTTATGTTCAGAGCACTGAGTATGGTAAATAAAGATAATCCAATACAACAGGCAACACTTTTTCCTTTGTGATGTGGGTAAATAACACATTACACTCAATAAACCAGTCAAATTACAACAATTTTGGGATTAAAACAACTACAATGTACAAACATGTGATGGTCTGTTGTGGTTTTGTACTTCTGTAGTTTTAATATATTTGCTACACAAACCCCCTTCTGTGGAAGATACGTATGATGTATATGAATATATTAAAATGGTCCCAACATACTGTAGTTCTAAGTTAGACATGGCGTTGGGATGTCTGTTGCTCATTGTAAACTATCTGATTCCCACCATTGCAATTAGAAATACATGCACCACACAAACATGTGTATTACATACTGACATACTTTAGCAGTAACACTCAATACATCATACATTCAACAAAATTTAAAACATTTAACAAAGATGACCAACGACGGCAGTGGTCATTAAAAACATATTTTCGTACCAACAAAGAAACTTCAGCATTTTTTAAAAAATACTGACTCTACTATAATAACCTAATTCGATTAACACTCTAGAAAAGCTGTATCAATACCACAATGTGACCATTTACGCACCTATTACTTTGTTTAATACGAATCTGAAAGTCAATGCTTACAGTAGCAACTGAGATACAGTGGGCAAAACCTAAACTAAATATAGTGTCAGTCTACTAACATAGGTTGCTTTAATTGGCTTACATTTGCACTAAGGAATCAGTTCTGTCAGCATTTTCATCCACTACATGGGTCAGCTCTGTTTTCACTCAATCTAGCCTCCCTGTGTTTTCTCTCTCAAGGTACAGTATCAATGTAATTCCCAGTCACACCATGCAACCATACCATTTTTAAAAAAATATTATTTCCACTAAATACTATAAATCTCGGCTACGAATGTACATTACTGATCTCTGCATTATGTGCACTGTACAACAGCCTGTTGCCACTCCTAATCCTACAACTGGTTTTTACAATTCCAAATCTACTTAAAACGTACGCTTCAGATTCAGGTTGTACTGGCACCATCGTACAGCTGAGATTACTATAATACAAATCTACATACATAATATTGCAACAAAAGCAATTACCCTTCACTTGGACACCAACCATGAGATGTGCCTCACGAAGAAGTAATACTGTGGCCAAGAACCATTCCCTCTTGACTGTTCACACTGAAACCAAGCAGACAGTGGTAATAACTATCGCTGGAACTTCCTAAGTTTCTATGCAAGATTTTGAGGTTCCTACTGCAGTTTTGTTGAGGATTCAGGTCTTCTGGTTGTGATCATGTGTCCCTGTATGTTCTCAGACATTAACACAGTGCCTATGAAAGGGTGGGAAACACAAACCCATTGACACAGCATTACATCCCAGAAGTCCTGAGTCCTTCTGATTTTTCACTCATAATTTCCCTCCTAATGTTTGGGGAGGGGGGGATGGTCTTCCATTTATGTAGTTTCTGAACTTGGTGCATTATTTCACTCTTGCATGGTGGCTCTATGTACTTACATAACTATGGATGGCTGCGACATTACCCAACCATTTCCTTGCACAGCAAAACCGAGGTAATTCTGAATTGGATAATTCAAATTAACATATAATTCAAAGCATGTGATGTTTCCCAGCTTTAACCATATATTCTGTGCACGTTTTAATGCAGTTAATTCAAAATAAGGTTCATTATTAATTCAAAGCTATGTTATAAGCCCTATGAGTACTGAAGTTTGAACACAATACTGTATCATTTCCTGGACAATTCACATAAACATTCATCCTTTTTAAACCTTCAGCTATGGAGGACATTTAAATTCCCACCTTCTCCAGGGACGGAGGAGTTTAAATTCCCTACCTCTTCAGCGCTGTCATCTATATATGGTATAGACCTCTGATTCTTCACATGTCGCTGGATGCCACATGTAGTATAGACCCATGCACGGGTGGATTCAATCTCCTCTCACAAGCATAGTTTTTGAGCTATCAAATTGCAAATGGTTTCTCTTTATTGCTTAAGAACTGTGCTTTCAGAATATAATAGTTAAAATTGTCTGTTTATAATGTAACGTTATGTATTCAGGAGTTACTTTTCCTATTTAAAAAAAAGTCCACCTTTGACTGTCAAAAATGTGCACTCTCAGAGTTCTCTCTGTTTTACTCAAACTGAAAGAAATAAAGCTACAGTCTGAACAATGCATCTTTGTAGCCTAAGATCTTAGGTTTCTTCTGCTGTTGGAGAATGATTCATTCATAAATGCTACACTGCATTCTGCAGTTTGAAATATTTTCCTCGTCGTCTACTCTGGCGCTGCATGGACTTCATATCTGCTGCTGGCTTGAAGTTAACACAGATATCATGTGTCAGTTCCTTCTGTAGATACGCAGAGTATAATTCAGCCTTTCATTTGGTGTAGCTATCAACATATGTTCTGTAATTCCTGGTATTCACCCTGCATGTTTTCAGTCAGTGCACTTGGTTCAGCTGTTGACTCAGGAGTGATACTGGGGGCATAGCAATGGCAGAAAAAGTTCTGACAGACAGTGAAGTGCTGGAAATTGTGTACAATTCAGACAAAAGTTTCAGTGATAGTAGCAGTGACAGTGTTAGCAGCAGTGATAATGAAACTGACGACAGACAGACGTAGCTGTAGCAGATGCAATTATAAGTGATGACGGTGTGGTGATGAAGAGGAAATACTGGACCGAGATTTTAGGTGGGAGACTATGGACAATTACACATGACACAGAGAAGTGTCCAGTTGTGATTTTGGATCCAGAAATTGTGCAGAAAATGTGACATTGTACAATGTATTGAGTTATTTTTTAACAAAGAAATCATACAATAAATTGTCAGAGAAACTAATAGGTACACAGAACAATACAAGAATGCCTGAGGCAATCTTTTCTCATTTAGATCACTTGTGAGGTCATGGACACCTGTCACAGAAAGTGAAATTTACAGTTTTAGGTCTGTTTTTATTGATGGGCATTGTGCAGAAACCAACAGCCAGGTCATACTTTTCGAAAAGAAGAGTAATATCAACACCTAGATTTGCTGATGTAATTAGTGGAGAGAGATTTGAGTTGATTTGTAAATTTTTGCATTTTATAGACAATGACAGCTTACCAACATATCAAGGACCTCCCATATTGTTCAGAATTTATCCTGTGATATGTCATTTGAACATAAAGTTTCAAACTCTATCTACCAAACCAAAACAATGCCAATGATGGAAGCTGGACACTCTGGAAGGGGCATCTGTCAATAAGGCAGTACCTACCACTAACGGCTTCAAAGTTCGGAATAAAAACTTTCAAACTATGTGAATCAAGAACAGGATATTTGTGGTGTTTTCTTGGATATACAGGCAAAAACACGGTCCCACAGTCGAGTCTGGTTACTTGAGACACCCCAAAACAGCAGCTGTAGTACTGGAACTTGCTTGGTCGTGGACATGCGCTCTAGATTGACAACTTCTTCAACAGTCCAGAATTAGCAAGGAAGCTAAAGATCGAACATTCCACTGATTGTGTGGCACACTAAAACTGAACAGAAAGAACGTCCCCAAGGCAGTGAAAGATAAGAAACTGGAAAAGGGGGAAATCATAGCCAAATATTTGGGTCCAGTCACAGTACTAAAATGGCATGACAAGAGAAATGTCACTATGGTGTCAACATACTACAGTGCAGACACACAGAGGGTTTCTAAGAAAGGCAAGGAAACAGAGATGCCTTTGTGTGTGATTGAATATAATCATAACATGG
>Ga0268261_10003978_pt1 | contig 10992 bp, 8 predicted proteins | sample TergutNc150P1_FD_190353 | JGI IMG/M metagenome (GOLD analysis project Ga0268261, IMG submission 190353) | Nasutitermes corniger P1 segment gut microbial community from laboratory colony in Florida, USA - Nc150 P1 (SPAdes) (version 2) | ecosystem: Host-associated > Arthropoda: Insects > Digestive...
TATATATATATATATATATATATATATATATATATATATATATATATATATATATATATATACTGCAGAATCTGGGATTCACTTATGTTTCTTAGAACCAATAAAGACCTCACAACTAATCAATCAGAATTTACCTGAGAAATGTCCACAAACATGCAATATGGGACACATTTATACTGCTTATAATACATAAGCATTTACCATTTTCATACACAAGAATTCAAAATACTCTTCCTTTGTGAATAAAAGCAACATTTATCAGTGAACATGTTACTGTAATCAATACACATACACACACAACTTTTGTGTCTACCTTCTTTCAATTTCTAACACAGTTCACATCACATTGCAACAGTAATGACAACAAACAGAGATACGAGGTTTTGCTCTGGGGTTTCACTACGGTTGCAGAAAATCAAGTCACTTCTGCCTACATAAGGGTTAGGCATGCAGACTTCTTGGTTGCCTGCATTCATAGCATTCATACAGGTTATACTCTCAGATGTACTTCTGATCGCAGACATTCAAGTTATGGCAGCCATCATGCATAACAATTAGGCTTTCACTTTTGATTTTAGTAAAAGGAAGTCAGGTCATGCCTGCCAATACACATGGCAAACGTTCATTACTTCAATTAAAAAAAAAGTGGGGGACCTATAATGGATAGACTTTCATATTCATAGTGGTAACAAAATAATCTATGCAAACTGCTGTGACTAGTGGTAACAAAATAATCTATGCAAACTGCTGTGACTTCAGTTACGTCCAATATCTATGCTGGCACCCCTATTAATTAAAGTTCCCTTCACTGCAGATGCAAATATACCAAAACACAAAGATATGTATTTCTATTACATTATAATTATCACGCACAAAAAGTGCTTCTGTTGCAGAAAAAAGAATAAACTGAGTGTTCATGAATGTAAGTAGTTAAAATTTAAAAGTATTACAAGGGTTTACATTAGAATAACAAAGAGATTCAAAGATATAAAATTAAAACAGCATATCAAGAGTGTCATAACAGATGGCATACGAACTTATTTTTTTCAAACCTGAGTTACTTTGTCACCAGGAGTCTTCTAAAGTTGGACTACACACTGTACAGTTGCATACTTTTCTGAGCAGAGGTTAACACACTAATGCATAAAAAAAAAGTGCACCACATGCTTTACTGTTTAAGAAACAGAGACATATGGGCAATATGCACATTTTCAGGTGGCCTATATGAAGTAACATACACACCTTTGTTCTTGCACCTGCAACCCAGTACCACTGACTATACTTGACAGAATTTCTAGAAAAAGTTGTCCAACAAGCACCAGTTTCATGCTAATTAGTTCAGTGAGTCATACTTTACTTACAGGTGTAAATAAATTTCAACCTGAACTTTCCACATTTCCTGATCAATCTGGGTGAAATTCAGTACAGAAGATCCTCACATAATGTTGTTGAGCAACTGTGAGCTACATAAAAATCAGCATAATGAAAGCTATGTTTTTTTTAAGGGTATATATGAATTTCAATCCATACTTCCCACATCTGTTGTCTGATTTTGGTGAAATTCAGTAGAACAGAACTGTTCATAGCGCTGTCGCGCACTTGAGTTTGACAGCTTGTATACTGAATGCTGTACTCTTCTATGGCCACACATGAAATTACATTTATGCATGTACCATAAACCCAAACAACATTTTGAAAGGAAAGAACGCCTTGCTAAGGTCTGAGTACCAATTCACTGGCAACTTTGTTCTATTACATAATAATGGTCATCTGGACAATAAAATTGATAGTGTATATCTTATTGAATACATTACATGCTTCTCTAATTAAAAAAGTAAAGGGCCCCATACACTCTAAGTTAAACTGTGCAGTTTAACTGTGTAAAAAAACTGCAGGAAAAACTGAACTGAATGTTCTCTAGCAAAGCACAGGTTTCCCATCAGGTCTGTCAGTTTTTTTATCAGTTCTGTGTCTCTTCTTGTGTGTGTAACTATGGTGGATAAAAACAAAGCTGTCATTTGCTGTTTGCTAGCAACATTGGCCATAATGTTCGCCAAAAATAAGAAAATAAAGCATAAAATGTGGAGTAAGAAGTGGTATTTGAAAAGGGATATATCATGCGATGCTCATCTCCTGAATGAATGGCTAGAAATGGATGTGCCTTGAGATGATGCTTATCGTGGTGTCGGCAGGTAAACTGAGGAAACCGTGGGATTCCCTGAGTGAACTGCGCAGTTCTCCGTGTGAAAGACGAATGGAAAGGACAGTTCTGAGGCCTGCTCTATTGCCCATCAAAACTGCGCAGTTTACTCAGTTTTTTTGTCAGATGTGACGTCACACAGTAAAATTGCTCAGTTTAACTGAGAGTGTATAGGGTGCTTAAGAGACATTGTTCCAAACAACTGTAAACCTATGTGATCAGTTTTTACGCATGTTAAAAGCCAAATATAAAGAAAAAGACAGGCAATGTATGTACAAACAGAACAAGTTGTTTCACAAAACCATTGTTGCCATGGAAAAGCAGTATTTCATATTCTGAGTGTATGCCTGTAGCCCTGGTTGTACAGCATGCAAAGCGCATGCGCCATATTACATTGTCATCTGTGGCCTCTCTTACTCTACCACATTTTTCCACATCTCATAAATGGGACAATTTTTGGGAAAAAGTTCTGATCTTTTCTACAACTTTTGTCCCAAACATTTCTCATTCTAAGAATAATTCCATAAGATATCATAAATTTATGTGTTGTCATGTAAAGTACCTGTTATTCTTGTCAGATTTTAATGAAGCTTGAGTTTTCTTTATAAAAATTTCGAAAAATACCCAAGTACAACACTTCATAAAAACCTACCCAGTTGGAACTAAGTATTTCCATGCAGACAGACAGATTTGTTAAAGCTAAAAGTCACTTTTTGCAATTTTACAAACAAGCCTATAACAAAAGTAAATTGGGCTACACCATGCATATCCATAATGATAACCACAATTATGGTGAAATAGAAGATACTGGGTAAAAGGTCACACACATACACACAAAAATGGCTAGGCATTAACCTAAACAATGAGGAAAATTAATAAAACACGCAAGTTGCGGGAAAACTGATAGTTTCCATACTGCTATCAAATTGCCCTGATAGATGAAAAGTACAGAGACATAATGCATCCAATACAACACAGACCTGGAAGTACGAAACAAACTCTCACCAGAACAATAAGTACAGATCAATAAATACGTAGAATAAAAGGAACACATCCCATCACAGACAAAGAAAAGTTCCTACAAAAATAAATGTGTAAACTGAATCTAAGGAACACCTGAAAAGGTTGTAAAACATAATGACGTTTCACTTGGCTGCAGTTAAAATAAAAGTACAAAATTACATTGTAGATTTGAAATTTGGGCCAGCTGATTTGACTTGAAACAAAGAACAAATAACAGATGATGTGTCAGTAATTTTCCACACAGACTGACTATAAAATTAGAAATAGAACTACATCTACAACTGTCATCAACAATTATGAAAAACATACGTATCAGAAATTCATAGCCTGCCATAGAACAACTGTTCATTAGGGCAGATATTTAAAAGCAGTTCAATAATTTTATTCTATATGTGTGTGTGTGTGTGTGTGTGTGTGTGTGTATATACACACACACACACATGTGTGTGTATATATACACACACACACACATGTACCAGATATGAAAGGTATACTTTATGACACACTTGCAATGTTGTCCTCAACAAGAACCACGAAAAAATGCATCGGGCTTGAAGTGTGTATTCTGATCATTTCTGTTTTCATAAATCAATATGACACGATGGTACAACCTAAAATCTGAAAAAAAAAATGGTGTACTTATTTGCTGCTGGAGGAAGATCTTCCAGCTGTTTATGTCATATTTTTTACTCGTCATCAGAACAAGTACTGATATCAACAACCTTACACAGAACAAAATATCTCAAAGTAAAATACTCCTATGTATGTGGTTGCTATAAACTGAATTATTATACCCAAAATACCCTGTGCACAGACAACACTCAGCATATATATATATATATATAACATAACATGACTTTCACAGTGTGTGTGTGACAAATAACCAAATTAATGGAAATGTACTTTATTAATTACAATATTCTAACACATCAATGCTCTAGACACGAAAAACCCAGGAAAATATAATCATCAAAATCCTTATTTCTGGTTTCTATGTATATCATTGTATCACAGTACTGCTCTTACTTAAAAAGCTCTTTGGAGTTTGTTTCAGAAATTTATCAAGATGTACGAAATCCAAATACGGGAACTGCTTTGTGGGGGAGACATGAGTTCTATGTAGAAAATGGAGGATTAGACTTTATAAACAAAATTTACAAAACATTTTTAAAATACGCAAATTATAGGCATATATTTTTTAGCTAAATACTTTATACAATTTTAGGATACGTTGTAACAAAAATCGAATAGGAAATTTAACATATTTTAAACTGAATGTTGTCTGTAAAGAATGACAGCTCATTTTACTCTCAACCTTACATTACACACTAGGATTTATTTCCCTCAAAGTTTTTTTAAATGTATCTAATTATGGCTGTCACAAAAGACAAAACACGTTGTGCTAAGTGATGATTGATTATAACAATTAAACTGTGAATGCTATTATTTTTTTTTTCACTGCACAATTTACAATAGGATGTATAAACTGAGAAGTACACATGCCACCGTAAAAGGGGAGAAAAAGGGGGTACCAGTCCTCTATTAATCTGAAACCACTGTTTTTATAATACAAGGTTGCCACATTTTTCATTTTAAACTGTAAATTATCTAACCTGCCAATTTTAAATGATTCATGACCATGCCCTCATGATTCGTTATGAGAAACATAACAAACAAGCGCATATACGAATAGGTTAATTTATTCTATTATAAAACAGCATAGCCTCCTACATGTTTTGGCCACCTATTATGGCCATCTTCAGGGAGGTGTTCTTTGAAGGATATATTACAAAGAACATCATAATTTATGTTGTTTATAATACAATAAATGTACTTATTGTATATGCGATTGTTGATATCATTTCTCATAATATCCTGCCCAAATTGCCACTTCACTCACTCTGAATTAAACAGGCAACAAAGTCAAAGGCACTCCTGAATCTAGAAATCATAAGGAACGTTGCATGACATCTGCATTTATGTACTAACTTATTCCTGGCGGACTGCCAAGGTTCATCTGTTTATCAACTTCAGATTGTAACTGCTTTAATTTCTCTGCCTCTTCTTCCATTTCACGAACTCTTGCTTTTATTGCCTCCAACTCCTGTAATCGAGAAGCTAAACTGATAAAGGTCACTCTTAAAGTTCCTGCACAAACATATCACAATGTACTTCAAGTAAAAAATGGGTTCCTCCAGCAATGTTGTCAAACATTTCATATAAAACTTACTGGATCATCCACCGCATTTGATCCAACAAGAGACGCATCTCCTGCTCCTCCTCCCTCTGTAGCATCAACTTCTTGACCGTTTTCCAGTGCATCTAAAGCTTCTAGCTGATCTTCCGTAGTAAGACCCAACTCTTCGGTTTCGGCCATTTTTTCCTGCAATTACCAAATATTATTGGCCCTCGTTTTACTGCGGGAAAGACCATGTGCCTAACAACTGCCGTGTATTTCTATACAATGTTGAGGGTCCTGAAGCAATTTGCCGACACCCGCGGTTCGAGGGTCAACGCACCTTGTATTCTCACCTTAACCTGAAATACGTAGTCTCTAATACCAAAACATCAATACGATACCAAATTACAACAAAAATTTGAATTCACCCAATTAGCAATAATTATATCGTTCAAACAAAAGTCAGAAATTACCAACGCCTTACTCATTTACAAGAGCTGACACCCATACGCGTATTAGTTCAAGTATTTTATACCATATCTGATAGGAGAAAGAATAAATTTCTTCACAGTAAGGAAACAATTTCAAACTTCATCACCTAAACTATGATGATGAGCGATTACTTTAATACAAAACGCACACAACTTAACGCCCGTAATGTAACGCTTCCTCGCTCTCCTTTCTTTAATCCCCCCCACCTCTTCAGTGCCACCAATCCATGCGCTTGAGGTTTCTCATGTCCTCTAAATAAATATCCCTGAGGCAATTTATTGAAAAGAAGAGAAAAGAAAAAAGTAAATATTTTAGGGAAGTTACGACAGAAGCAGTGAATTGCAAGCCGAACAGTTTCATACTGAACAGAAGACTAATTCCAAACAATACAGTACTTTTAATAATATATACTTAATAATACATTAATGACATGCCTAATATATTAATATTTCCATATTTGCCTTTTTTTGCAGATGATAAACTGTAACTACAACTAATTCTAATCCTGTTGATTTCCAAACAAATATTAAAGAAGTATTCAAACATTTGAATAAATTTTCAATTCAAATTTATTATCATTAAGTTCTGACAAAACAAATTATATTCATTTCAAAATGATGGGTAGCCTCAGTTTAGATATGAATGTTGAAAGTGACAATACACTTATTACCAGTATATCTCATACCAATTTCCTTGGTATAACTATTGAAAACATTTTATATTGGAAAAGTCACATAGATCAACTTTTATGTAAACTTAGTGCAGCTTGTTATGCTGTAAGTTCTCAAAATGTTTATAACTCAAGAAACATTAGTTATGGTCTACTATGCTTACTTTCATTTGTTAATGAATTACAGCATCATTGTCTGGGGTAATTCTCCATATAGCATAAATATTTTCAGGATACAAAAAGAGGCAACTGGAATTATTATGAGTACTAGGAATACAGAGTCTGATAGAGATCTGTGTAACACATTAAACATTCTTCCCGTTCAGTCTCAATATATTTTCTAGTTATTATGTTTTGTTGTCATGAATACACATCAGTACGAGGTTAATTCTAATATTCATGGTATGGATATTAGACAAAGTTCTAATCTTCATCAAACTACATCTGAATCATCACTTTATCAAAGAGGTACCTACTACAAAGACATTAAGGTTTTCAATTGCCTTCTTTTACATATAACAGGTGTCTTATATAACAGTTTAAATTGGTTTTAAGGAATTTTCTTTATTCAAATTCTTTTTTATACATTGGATGAATATATTAATTTTAATAGTACCCAAGATCTTGGTTTGTTACATAATATACTTTTATAATTATGTTATCTTTAATCTTCCAATAGATTTAAATGCATACCACATCTCTTCTTATACAATTTGTTACTACCATCTTGTAACATGACTTAAGAGTTGTATCCATTAGTTGTACATAATATCAAATTCTATTGTGTTTATTGTTTTCACAATACACATCTTCCAGCTTTTTGAAGTTTTTTTAATTTAATAATTCAAACATAATTTTGTATTAGTATTATATTATTTGTTATCTTCTCTTACTGTTGTGCTTCTTACTTGACATATTATTTCTAATGTCTGTTACAACATACCCACATACAGGAAACACCACAACATAGGGATTACATCTATAAGGTTGTGGCTACATTGGATCCAGAACCGACACAACATAGCAAACCAACATTTGTCTGGGCATACATTGCCAGACATGTGTGGCTGCTTTTAATCCGACATGTCTGTCTAGACTTCTAGCTACAAAAGGACTTCTTGTTCCAGTCGGCTTCTTATAGGTGATGTGAACGGTACATGATGTACACATCTGATGACGACTGGGACTAATTTTTGCTGATGGATAGTAACCTTTGTTTGAAGTATGTGAACTGAAGACGATGGTGCATGCATCAGCTTTGGGAATCAAGAAATGATGGAGAATATTTTAAACTGTGCAAGATATTGACAGAGTTTCCTGATAAGTTCAGAAAATATTTCATAATGAATATAAAAGCTTTTGATTATATTTTGGATAGTGTGAAGTATGATCTGCAGAGTTATTCTAATTTCAGGAAGTGCATTGAAGCAGAAGAGAAACTTACTGTTGCTCTTCAGTACGTACTCGTTATCGTGGTAAGGATAAACAGAAATTACATTTGCAAAATTTTAAATGCTATAATAATTCAGTGTAATCTAAAGGGAAATTACAAAAGAAAAAGTATGAGCTACACTAAACTAAGTATACTACAGAATTACAAACATAAACACAAACATAAGTGATACTGCATTAACATATCTGCTTGAAAATTTTCAAGGTACACAATTACGCAGACGGAACTGGTAAAACAATCATCTTGTCTGCAGTATGGATACCCCTTTAGAAGCTCTCAGAATTGAACCTGAGACTGACATGGTAGTAAATCTGCGCTTGAGATAAAGGACATCCACGATGTATTCGCTGAAGTGTCTGAATCACAAGAAGGTGCTGAATTGAGACTTGCTGCATGTGGAGATGGAGTTGAAGGGCATGAAATGTTAGATGTTGTGGGAACACTATTAATACGTGGTGAAAGATTCTTAGAAATCTGAAATCTCCTGGTTACGCTGCTCAGAAATTCTATTCTGAGTTCCAACTTTTGAATGCTGTCCAGCTTTTTTTTTTTTTTTTTATGGATGGTATAAAACTCTTCCTTTTCTCCAAATGTAAACCTTCTTGAAAGTTTATCTTTCTTTTTATCCCAAGATTTTTGTTTGCTTGGCGTTCATCGTAAACCCCTTCACTGAATTCATCATTGTCATTACCATTAATTGAAACATTTGTTGAAGCATTATCACCTTCAAGATTTGAAGTAATCCCAATGACTGATTCCTCAGCCGCCTGTACATTTGACAGTGTGGGTTGTGGGATCATTACACTTTTTTCACAAATGACATCGGCATGAAATATTGCCATTTCGATTCACGTGTGGTCCCTGCTGCTTGGCCAGATTTTGTAACATGTAGCTTTTTAACTTCTCTCCAATACATATCACTCAATGTTTCCCACATCTTTTTGCACTTGTTTAACTGAAAGAAACTCTATTTAGTTACTGCCTGCTATAGACTTTCATGACATAAATTTGTAATAATTTAGTGTAACAACATGTGTCTTTGTCAGTTTCTTACTGCCCTGCAACCATTTACAAATCTCATTTTGTTTTGTTTAATAAATTATTATATAATACAATCCGTAAAACAATACACTAATCAGTATAATGTCGAACAGCTGTGTTGTGTTGGTTCTGGCTCCAATATAGCCATGGCCTTTGACAGACCAAACTGTATATGCAGCTACCAAGCAAACAACTTCCACGTATTGTAATTATAACAGCTGACAGTTCAAAACGTTTTATACACTGCATTGTATCAGCAACCCAGCGATCACATAAACACATGGTGTTTAACACAACACAATGTGCACTATATATAATAAAAAAAGAAGGTCTTAATAGTGACCATATTTATAACACAAGTATATTTGTTTAAAGAATAAATTAATACAGCAAATATCAAACTATCCACAAGTTGCCTACTATGACAACTTCGTAGTTTTATGGTACAACAGCAGGCATGGTCCAGCCTTTTATCCCACTTACTGCTCTGCCTCTCAGATTTTCTGAGTGTAGTCATTGTCTGCTCTTTGTTAGCCCCATCAGAATGAAATCATTCTGTACGTGTCCTTCCAAGTCTGCAAATATTTTATGATCACAAATCCATCATGTCGTCAACTGTTTTGGAACTTGTACTTTTGTGACAACTGCACCAAACAAAGTTGCCTCATCTGATATGTATTTTTCACATTTCTCACCTCTGCAATTCACTTTTCTTGTATCTCCACTATTGTCATATCACCAACATAATTAATGTAAAATCACTGAGGCATATGTTACAAAATTGTTAAGTGTTCCTTTCTCAACAAATTACTTTGTACAAGCAAGGAAATATGTATTAAAGATTGCGAAGTTCAAGTAGTTGATATTTTATTACAAAGCAAACACATTACATTTTACTCTATGCTATTTTAACCCTCTGGTGCCAGAATTAAATGCCCATACTGATCAGCAGAAGACCTGAATTTAAATTAGAGGGTACAAGACTGGCCATAATTGGAAGATGCCTATAGATCATAATGGTGCATCAAGCATCACAGTCACAAAACCAACAGGTAATAGGCACCAACATTTTACAAGTGAACTTCACATTATAAGCATCTTATCATACATAACTTTCATTACATTTATTCCAAAGAAAAAATGGAATACCTTACTAAGGAAGCCAATGTGCTTCCAAAGTAGAATTCACACTGTATTATTTAAAAAATTGTACAAATTTCAGACATGGGTTGGACCACTTCAAATCCTAGGATTATCTGTCCCTAATCACAAATGTCTCAAATGTAAATTTCTTCAATTCCTCTGCTAGTTCATTTTTATTACACTTCAAACCAGAATAAGCACTGGTACTTAAAACCCAACCTCAGTTTAGTTGCCAGAAGACACGTTCCACATTTCTTGTGTGTTCCATCATTTCTCAATATCAGTTTACTTTATCATTCTGAAGAACTCGAAGGTAATGTGACAATATCTGTCACCGTGGGAGACTGTCATGTTTGACTTTTTCCTTTCTTGTCTTTGATAGAAATAACATAGCGCTGTGCAACAGTCAGGGGTGGAGAATAACCATCAGCGTAAGATGGGTCTTCAAAGAGAACTTCATATTCTTCAGTTGAAGATGTAGGAAGCTGATTCACAACGGCTTTGTAGAAACATGTTGTCTGCGGGTACAGAGCCATTACTGGAAAAGACAGAACTGTGATTAACCCTTTAAATCCCGAATTAAATCCCATCTGCTATTTGCTGGCATTATTAGGAGCTCACCATTTCCTCCACGTTAGCAGGATAAGGGTTAAATCATTAACCCTTAGGCGACTAATGTCATATATATATGGGGCACCCATTCTTGATGTTTCTAGATTACACACAACGACGCAGCACAGTCGGTAGGACTCCTCTGGACGAGTGATCAGCTCGTCGCAGAGACCTCTACC
>Ga0268261_10003979_pt1 | contig 10991 bp, 10 predicted proteins | sample TergutNc150P1_FD_190353 | JGI IMG/M metagenome (GOLD analysis project Ga0268261, IMG submission 190353) | Nasutitermes corniger P1 segment gut microbial community from laboratory colony in Florida, USA - Nc150 P1 (SPAdes) (version 2) | ecosystem: Host-associated > Arthropoda: Insects >...
CTAGTAGTGCTTGAGGGTGTGATACCTCTGGAAACATTCCCCCTTGTGGAGTGGCACTAAGGAGAACTTGCAGATGTACCGAGTTTCACTGTGTTAAAAATGCAAATCTGCGTCACCCGTCCTGCACAGTTGTAACGTAAAAATGCAAATCTGCGTCACCCGTCCGCAATGTGTTAACATAATTCAGCAACAAAATAAAGAATATGGTGAACATTAAAGTCATTAGTTTTATTGACTTACTAACATACTTGTCATCTCCCAGTTGGAGTGACGACATGTCTGCCTTTGAGACATATTGCTCTGCTACTGATGCCAGTTTGTCTGTGCAGGAAACTGTCTATTCACAAAAGTGTAATGTGGCAACCACAGACTTCTTCTGCAGACTGTGATATAGTGTATATACCTGACAATCAAAGACCAAAATAACCACTTCTGCCACCTTTTCATGAACATTATTCCCAAAGTCTTTTCTAGATTTATACATAGCAAACTTGTCTCTCTGTTCCATTGTGTGCCATGTCAATACGTGTACAACACACTAAGGACTAAAGGTATAGCACCATGCATTCTTAACCCTGGCAATACATAATGGTGCATGGGCAGGTTCATACCTTTGCTGCTTTACCACTGCAGAAAGAGTCCTAGTAACCACTAGCTTGGTGGGCCCCAGAATGCGTCTGGGCACTGCAAAAGGGAGAAATATTTACCACTGCAGGGAATTAAAACTCCAATTCTCAAGTCATCCAGGCTGTAGTACGGCCACATATGCTGTTTCTTAAGCGTAATTATCCGCCAGTTGGTTAAAAGTTTCAAATATCTCACAAATATCTTATTCTGGAATTCACACTGGTATGAGTCACTCACCTGAGCTGATCTGTAAATAGTTGTTCAGCTGTATGGGCTCCTGTGTTTCTTTAAATACGCTGCCTTTGCAAAATCCGTTTCACAAGTACCAAAGTTGACTGCAACATCACCTGAGTACAGGCAAGTGTGACTATACAAAGCTGCCAGAACTACAGAATGTTATATCCCACACATTACAATGGAAAGTTTTATTGATACCAGCAGCATTATTCCTTGAACCATCAATGAATATGATTCCACTTTGTAATACCAACAATTCCATGGCATTTTACTGCATGATCACCTGGTTTTATGATGCCAACAGCCAGAACTCCTCCTGTGTTAACAACTGCATTTGCCTTGGTGTCAAAGGAGTTTTGTTGATGGACTTTCAGCAATATGTTGACATTATAACAGAACTGGAATTCAGATGCTGTAGCATTATTTATAGTCTCTAGTTCCTCCTTACTCTTATCTGTAGAACTGCACAAAAAACAGTTTCATATAATTTCCCACACTTCATAAAGAAGCCAACGTCAACAAACGACTTCAAAGTGAAGGGCATCCCTTTCCCAGAACAATGCACAAACCAAACATCTTACACTGTACTAACAGCATGATTTTCATTTCCTACTTCGAGACACATTTGATTGTATGACTGTCTTGGAGTCAGAACAGTAACTATACTATGACATGCCTGATCTGGGGTTCAATTCCTATCAGTGGCAAAAGATTCTTCTATACTCCAAAATGTTGAGTCTGAAACTGGGGCCCACCCAACCTCCTGCTCAATGAATACCAGTGGCTCTCTCCCTAGGTGATAAAGGAACCACAGCATGATGCTCACCATTCAGCTACATCTAGAACTGATATTAACTCTAACGCACTAATATACACTTCAAATATTTCTTGCAGTATAGCTCAGTTGCCATAGGGGATACAGTGGGAAATGCAAAACACTGAATTAAGGATTATTCACACAACACACATTATATTACTCTGCCTATCACAGTGTCTAAACCAGTTCTGGGTCCATCGAGGCTTTCATCCAACAGGTACTGGACTCTTGTTTCTTTGGTATGAATGTATGAACTATGTCTCCAGTTGCCCTGTGCCTAGGCATCTTGAAATAATACTGTCTGCCAACTGCACAGTCACCATCCTATACTTGACTTGACCTCAGTATCCCATAAGTCACACAATATAATTTCAGGTTCTGTAACTTTTAATGTCATATGAAACTGAAGGAGAGCTACTGGGGAATGATCTACCAAACTGTTATGTGCCAGACATGAAAATGTTGCTGCAGGGGACAAAAGGAACAACACTACAAAGAGAAGATCTGATCAACAGAAAATATAGTGTGTATCGGAAGGGGCGCAAGTACAGTATGGTTCCAAACACCTGTAGGGAAGGGACTGCTTGGGAGAACACATGCAAGTGGGAAATTAATTTAACAATATCTTGCACAACTTGCAGGATTTGGTCAGAGTAATGAATATGGTCAGTGTGTTGTTAGGGGCTGCTGAAGCCAAGTCCCATGGTTATCTTTCACTTCAGCTATACTACGCTGTAAATCAAGATGTGAACTGTCGGGCCAACAAAAGAAAGCCAATGGCAGTGATGATGAACATGGCAGCTGGCATCGAAGACAGAATACACTGCTGCTTATCTGAAAATAAAAGGATACATAAGGTATTTCAGTCCACACCTCATGGTGAATTTAATTTGTATGCAAAAGTAGTTTTCACTTCGAATCCATTTTGATGACATTCACAAATTGAACACAAACTGGGGCTCCGATGTAACTCAGACTTCCATGTAACAGCACAGCACTTACAGACTGAAATTTGGTTACTTACATTCTCACTTAGAAATACAGTCATCTGACATGAGACACCGTGCAAGTATAGTTTGGTAGATGGGTACTAAAGCTTTGGAAAAACTTGCACACGTATTAAAGTAACTTATGCTCTTTTGGTGATGGTAACTACTAATTTCTGCACACTGAGCCTTACTGGTAAAGGTAAAATCAACCTAGAATAGTCCAGGATGGGGGTGGGTGGTCAACGCCATGCTCCGGTCAATTTACCCCCAAGGAAAAGACCCCGGTACCCATTCTACAGGAGGCTGGATGGGCCCCAGGGTCAGTCTGGATGGGTGCAGAAAATCTTACAGCCACCGGGATTCAATCCTGAACCATCCAGCCTGTAGTGAGTCAATATACTGTGATGTTCACGGGCTCATGACTCTACCCCTCCAGAAGGGGATAAATGCTTCAAGATCTGGCGTTTTGACTGCAGTGCTGATGAAATTCAGGTCTACAGCAATGTCACACCATGTTGACTTTAAACAGTTACCATTATTCTGAAGGAGAATGCTGCCTCCATCTTAACCTTTTGGCATCGGAGTTTTACATTTAAATTTTAGCACACCCTGTATGTAAAATGTGAATAATACAGGTACCAAAAAAGGTAGCATTATGAAATAAACGGCATTTTGAAGAGAAAAACAGAGAGTGTGCAGCATGTTTAAAATACTCAGTACTCATATTTGTTGCAAAATATATAAAATGCAACATCTGGAGTGTAGCGGTATGCCTGTCCTATATACAGGATGCACGGCTCTTAAAGTTTATGAGTTTGGTAGTCCCAGAAAAGAAAACATTCCAGAAATTATGTACCAGTCTACAAGGTATAACATCCCAAACAACTTGAATCTTTTGAGATGAAGCGAAACGGATAAATGTGGAAGGCTTGAATGGGCAGTTATGAAACATTGTGCTCTTATGTAATGATTTACATACAAGCACAATGCACTGAATAATATTATAAGTTACACATTAACTGAACCGCCCCACTTGTTCTGGTGATACATCGCCATCCTCAGGGAAATGCCATCACAAAGTAATATATAAAACCAATGCACCACTCTAACATGTAAAAAGGTAAAAAGCTATCCTACTACAGGCCCTCTGGGCTCAAGGAGGTTGAGGGACCTAGAATTTCTAAACAATCAGCACATGATAGTGGCAAGGTTATTGGCCCTATATACTGGCTGCCTTTACTCCCCAGGAGATACCCCTGGCACTCATTTCTTTTAGAGGCTGGGTCAACCCCAGGGCTACAGTGCAGCTAGAAGGATTAAGTGCAGTGCCTCAACCAACTACACCATCTCCTACTCCAAAACTATAAAAATATACAATAGCTACTATAATTACAGTAATGTGGATACTATGGCTAGTATGATGCTGAAACGTTCCTAGTGAAAAATCACATGCCACTGTCTGCAATGTAGTTATGTGTATAAACACATCTAATGTCAATATTTTTGACCCAGAAGGATCAAGTCCCTGTTGTGTGTACTGGTGTGTATACAACAATTCCCCACACAAGACACAAAGTTCCAATTTTTGTTCTAAAGAACCTCTCAGATCTGTAAAATGAAATTAATTTAATCAAGGATCAAGTGCCCGTGGCTTGTATTTGAAAGCCACGGGCACTTGATCCTTGATTAAATTAATTTCATTTTACAGATCTGAGAAGTTCTTCAGAACAAAAATCAGAACTTTGACATTGGATATAAAAAGTACCTACTACAAGACTCCACACACCATGCACACGTAAATTATGGAACAGATGAGGACTATACCACATTAGAACTGGATTTTAACACTTTTATTAGAGAGTAAAGAAACAAACACAACGACAACAGGTAATATAAAGGTTTTAACCTTTTGGCACTGGAGTTTTACATTTAAATTTTAGCACACCCTGTATGTAAAATGTGAATAATACAGGAACCAAAAAAGGTAGCATTATGAAATAAACGGCATTTTGAAGAGAAAAATGGAGAGTGTGCAGCATGTTTAAAATACTCAGTACTTATATTTGTTGAAAAAATATATAAAATGCAAAATCTGGAGGGTAGCGGTACGCCCGTCCTATATATAGGATGCACGGTTCTTAAAGGTTAAATAAGAATAAGAACTCTGGAACAAAGAGAGTAAATTATAAGATCTCTTAATCAGGTCTACAGTATAGTATAGTACAGAAGAGTATGCACTTCTCAACTTTAATATACAGTTTTAAGTAAAAGCCAGATGATGATCGTTAACTGGGATCAAAACATGTAGAGGAATAGTTTGGAATATAAATCAGGCTTTTGTTTGGAATGATCTTTTGAGTTTTATTGAATGAGGGTTATTTTTCTCTAGTATTTTATTTAGAGGAATAACTAACAGCTGCTGCACTATACAGAGAAACTGGAAACTAACAAACAGTTTTCGACTTATTTATATCTAACAGGCTCTGATTTTCTTACCATAGAGAATTTAAAGGGTCAGGTTAATTAGAGCAGTAGGGGACAGCACTGCTGTCAGAATATCAACAGTTAAGGTGCTAGAAATCTCTTAATATCCGTACCTTCTTCATACATATCTGTATTTTTTTCATCATCCACCCAACCAAGGCTCCTTTCAATAGCCATCTTCCATCGGGAGTACTTCATGTCTCTCTCTGCATAACAGCATTAAGAAATAAAAAAGACAGTGCACTCACAATTCATTACACTTCAACTGAAGTACAAACAGGCTGCAATTAACTTCACCCAACAGTCACAAGCCAAATAAGTTTTCAATAGGTGAGGCTGTTCCCCAAATTAAACTTGTTATACTATAATTACTCTTGGGATAAACCTGGAAGTATGCTGTTAACTGCATTTTTATATAAAATACAACACATTTATTAACTCTTGGAAATGGTTTTAATCCAACACATTTCAATCATTTTGTTCATCTCTGTGGTTGTTAACAGTTGCCTAGAATTTACAGAACCTCTGAAAATGAACTAAATTTTTTTAAACAGTTTGTGTTAACTAAATGACCAACATTTAATAAATATGTTGCATCTGATGGAAAACTAGTGAACAATACAACAGTATGAAACTTACATCAAAGTTGGAATTATATATTACAGATCAGAATTACATATACATTTTGTTTCTTTTATATTCTTGCCTGGGCCGCTTCACAGAGACAGTCACAAATCTGTACAGGTTTCGAAAAATTTTTTCAAAGGTCTCAACAGAGTAAGATCCACTATTATTTCATCCAGATGTCAATATGTGATACATTACAAGTCATTTAATTACAAATTATTGCCTTTTTCTTAACCGTGGATATAGAATATGCCTTCAAAAATAATGTGACAATGTCCAAAATATCAGTAAAAAAAAAACCGTTTTGCAGAAGAATTCTGCCTTCAGTGAACTCTACGCCTAAGAATGCCTGAGTATTCATGATGTTTAAGTTTTAATTCTTACTGAGTACTCTGAAATCTTATGCAAATCTGAAGAAATTAAGTATAAAATACAACAACAGTTACAAACATATTTACAGTCTCCATAACACTGGCAGCAAATAGACAGTGTTTAACGCCTTGCAGTTTTTAAAGACGAGGAAGAAAACATCAATCACAAAAAATAAAACCGCAATTTGTCATTGAGGTACCAGTGATGGAAACCTTCAGACATTTTGCAAAATGTAATTCATCAGCAGTTCATTGTGTTTTAAAATGGCCAGTAATGAAGTAATTCCAGTGAAAACCAAAACAAAAGCAACATTAACTTCCCAAAGTGAAAGTGTCAATTATTCCAGTACTCTATCAAGTTGCATTACAAAAACTGAATGAATTACTGTATTACTTTATAAAACAGAGCAGCTATTGAGAGAGGATATATGAGGAGCAGACTTTATGACTGCTGCTTGGAACTCAGTTGTTCTGACTACACTTGCCAAAACATTTTCCCATTTACTCAATAGTTACTAACACAATTTCTGTTTTGATGTACAGCTGTGAACATGGTGAACAAGCAATGATGGGCAGCCAGTAAAGGGTAGTCACCCTCCAGCTCAGGGGTTGGATAAGACACTATCAACTACTCAGCATTAAGAAAAAAGCAATAATTTGTAATTAAATGACTTGTAATGTATCACATATTGACAGACTCTTTGGCATAAACTAAGTAACCAATGCCAACAAGTTACAATGACTGGCAGCAGCTCCTCATAGAAGCATCACAATTTGGTACCAAGACAATTCAGCACAATATCAACACACAGTGGTTGCTGGCATCTGTTCCATTACCTGTTCCCTATAATTCTACTGTAAACACAGTAGCATTCTATTCTTGTCCATGAGGTAATACGTGCATCCCACTCTTCCCTTTTTATTCCACACTGTATATCACCAAATCAGGAGCTTTCTTTTACCTGAACCGTCCAGATTTCTACACTGCAATACGACAGTGTCCAGAATGTCTAGAAATTTGTTACTGTACACTCCAGATTCCTTGATTAACCTTAAAGACAAGAGTCCTTATTATAAGATTTTGATAATACATCATTTAGAACAATGGGATTAAATTTGAAGGTGGTGTGGCTGTCTACGGACTTCACTATGTAATTCCTTTTGGAAATGACCCTTCAAACATTTATACCAAAATATAATTCTAAAGGAATATACAATCATAGGGGAGTACATACTATGTTGCCACACTGCACTCAACTTTCGGTCATGTGTTACACAAAAATTATGCATTGGTCAAAATTATGTCATTGGACATTTCCATCTAACATTTATGAAGGAGATGCACAATGGAGTCCAAAAGGCACAAATTTCCAAACATCCTGTATATTCTTTCCCTCAGAAGGGTATTTTAGTCAGCAACTGGAAACAGCAGTGAAGATGGCAAATTGTTTGTTATGTGATAGCCTCTTATATGATCTAACACATTAATTTTTATAAGTTAGGTAGCATGTACACACTCACCATCTTCTGAAATTGCTGGTCGGAATATGTCATTTCCAGTGGAGTGAACACTGGTTAAATCCCAAACACCAATCCCTTCTGCACTTCCAGCAGCCATGGCTGCACCAAGTGCAGTGGTTTCTGTCATCAAAGGTCGCACTAGACAAAACAAAGTGCTTTATATTGACAGGAAAGATACTCTACAAATTATAAGAACTTCCAGTACAAGCTAAAACACGTCAAACTACCAAAGACAGAGCAAGTCGTTTCAAGCAATAGGGTTTCTAACTACTATTCGACAGATTCCTAATTCAAATCTCAGCTGAGGCACTGGCCACCCTGACTAATGCTTTTCATGGGTTTACTCAGTCACTCCAGCAAAATGCCTGAATAGTACCTAATATTAAATTGACCACTTCCTTCCACATTCTTTCCAATACATTACTCACTCATTACCGAGGCACTTGACACCTTACAATTTCAGGTACTTAAGAGTGTCATTACATAGGCCAGCAACAAGTAAAATACAACCTATAGGATAACACAAAATGGTGCTGCTCTACCACAACAATCAGGAACCATGTAACTCCATGGAGAACTGTCCTTCAGATGGTAATATTCATTCAGCTAGTCAAGAGTTTCCCCACCCTTCAAGAAAGCAGGAATTTCATTACTGCATTCACAGGACCTCACTCAGCCAGATCCTATCCATACCCTCCTGCCCTGTTGCATAAAGACTCATTCTAATATTATCCTCCCAAGTATGACCAAGTACTCCTAAAATGAGTTCACTGTAAAATACATCTCTCATTCTAGACAGAAAATGAGCATATGTCAGACAACGAAATAAGATTAGTATCTCCCCCCAGCATTTCCTGGGCACTCTTCTCAACCTTTACATAAGAAGCAAGGACAACACTATCACCAGGGGCTACTGACATTGGAAAAGTGACACCAGGGCAGGCAGAAATCCCACAAGTTGGCTGATAACTACTGGGGATTCATAAGCACATCAGCAACTACAAAGTTCAATTTGAAATTTCTACTGTGATATATTGTTATCATATTATTAAATTACTCCAAATGTATTTCCAATTCACTCAAAATTTATGGGTGGTGGACTATGAAGTGATGTTTAAATTGAGCATTAAACATTGTAAACATTAAGCATTGAGCATTAAAATAGTAAGCATTGTGAACCAGCCATTTTTGTATGTGTCAAAAATGCACCATTTGGTCATCCAGAGGTATCATCAGTCTTTCAGAATATGGTCTTCTGGGTTCTGATGTCATGTAGTCCTGCAGGTGGATACAAACATGAACGAACATGCTGCCATCACCTGAAGGTTAACCTGCTATTACAAACCCAAAGGCTCACAGTCTCAGTAGTTAACATTCTGACAACCCAAAAATTTAGATGATTAACAAGAATATTTCCTCTGTGTTGAATGACAGTTAAACCTTAATATACCAAGGGGGGTCCTCTGAGGACCCCAGGGAGTGATTTTTTGTGATCCTGCCGTAACTATAACAACCAATTTACTCCTGATTTTTGTATGTGTCCTGCATCAGCTTAAGATAAATATTATGTAATTAGACTTATAAAGTGTTCTTTCAAAAAACGTAAAAAATTAAAAACACACTTGGGGGTCCCACCGGGACCCCGCTTGGTATACTATGTTACAAATGTGGAATGTTGTTATTCTTGTTATTTACAAGTTCTGAACGTTGTAAATTTGAAAAATGGCCTGCCAACAATGCTCAGAAGATGGCATTGTTCAGATGTTCAGTAACAAATTAAAAAAAAAACACTTGGGGGGGCCCCACCGGGACCCCGCTTGGTATACTATGTTACAAATGTGGAATGCTGTTATTCTTGTTATTTACAAGTTCTGAACGTTGTAAATTTGAAAAACGGCCTGCCAACAATGCTCAGAAGATGGCATTGTTCAGATGTTCAGTAACAAATTAAAAAAAAAACACTTGGGGGGGGCCCCACCGGGACCCCGCTTGGTATACTATGTTACAAATGTGGAATGTTGTTATTCTTGTTATTTACAGGTTCTGAACCTTGTAAATTTGAAAAATGAAAAAAGTCAACACAGTCTGCTCTGAATGCAAACGTTTTATCTGTGAGAAACACAGGAAGACCAGCACAACTGTGACATGTGCTAACGTCTGTAGCGATGGCAACACATGAATCTGTACTATTATTGCAGTGAAATGACATAACCGGTTTTACATGAATATATGTAACCGGATGTAAAAATATACACACTATTGTTAAAATTATATAATCAGTTTTACATGAAAATACTGTACGAAATCATATGTAAAAATGTACACACTTTTATGAAGAAGATTTTATTGGCTAACTTCTGTTGAAATAAATAAACATAAAATATTTGATGCTAACAATGTTTGAATCACTGAATTATAGTTTCAGAAACTCAAAAAACATAATTTCAGTAATCTACCGCATCAAACAGTTGAGAAATTACAAAAAAACCATGGGGTCCTCCGAGGACCCCAGCTTGATAAACAACGTTGACGAGCTAGGCTTGGTATACTAAGGGTTAAACGAGTAAACGTAACACTGTACGTGACTTCTATCACCATTTAACACACACTATAATACCCAATTAAAAGCAATGTTAAACAACCAAGTGTATTTATTTGTAGTGGTTCCAGTGTTGAGTGCAGTGAATGAATGTTTCTCCTACAACAGCAACTGCCAACCCTTATTTGATGACATGAAGCTAGACACTTATAATTTATAGGAGGCACCTTACGAACCTACAATGAAAAAGGTGTGAAATCAAATAATTAGGTTATGAATAGCTTTGAACATACTGTTCTAAAGCAGTTCCAGTACACTCCATCACATGGACACACCTAACAAATAGTCATCCTAAAAAAATTCACTTACCATTATTTACACCCCAAGTACACCCTTCAGGTTAACATCTGAACACAATCTTAAATATTTAGAAATAATGGCTGCTGAGCAGAAATTTAGTCTGTAGAGTGAAAAATCACAACACACTCCATGATTATCGGTGGACAAATGAGAAAATTTTGCAGACATTTCTAAAAAATTGAAAGCATTCAAATTGCTCTCAGAAACCACCTAGGTGCTCATAGCTATAGAGGTGGGTGACTGCTGTTCTAGGAGAGTGGACAAACAGTAGACATGACCCATGCTGCTGATGTCATATCTTTTTAAGCCTTAGGCGACTAATGTCATATATATATGGAGCACCCATTCTTGATGTTTCTAGATCACACACGACGACGCAGCACAGTAGGTAGGACTCCTCTGGACGAGTGATCAGCTCG
>Ga0268261_10003980_pt1 | contig 10990 bp, 2 predicted proteins | sample TergutNc150P1_FD_190353 | JGI IMG/M metagenome (GOLD analysis project Ga0268261, IMG submission 190353) | Nasutitermes corniger P1 segment gut microbial community from laboratory colony in Florida, USA - Nc150 P1 (SPAdes) (version 2) | ecosystem: Host-associated > Arthropoda: Insects > Digestive...
ACTGGTACCGCTACTTCCTTCCACCGTGGCCTGATCAGGCCACGGTGGAAGGAAGTAGCGGTACCAGTACCATGACTTATACCAGAGGTAGCAGATACAGTTTTTAGTACTCCTGATGATGGGTGCTTTGATGCCCAAAACATGTAGAGTGACTCTGCAGTAAATAAATGTCTGCATACTGTTGCATCGAGTTGGACCTTTTATTAACATTGAATCATGATGCACGGAACCATGAGTTAAAAAAAAAAACTGTTTGTCAACTAACAAATGTGCCAAAAATTTAATGTTCATGGGTCCGTGCATCATATAATATTCTGTTGTATATAATCCGAACTAGACACACAATTCACAGAGTTTATTTCTATCTGACACTGCTCTACATGTTTCGGGCGTTACTATCACCCGTCGTCAGGAGCGCAAAACAACCGTAACTACAGCATCTGGTAACCGTCACACCGTACTGTTGTGTGTTGCTATCATGGAAGAGTCAGAACTGATTCCACCTCTTCCACGATAGCAACAGACAACAGTACGGTGTGACGGTTACCAGATGCTTTAGTTACAGTTGTTTTGCGCTCCTGACGATGGGTGATAGTGATGCCCGAAACATGTAAAGCAGTGTCAGATAGAAATAAACTCTGTGAAATGTGTATGTAGTTGGAATTATATGCAACAGTGTCAAAAATTGTTGTATGTTTTCTTCTGGATAATTCCCCGGCATCTGAATTTTATATGCCGACGTTTCGGAACACTCTGTCTGTTCCATCTTCATAGGCTGGTAGGTGTACACTTGTAAATTCCATATCACTGACATTACCGTTGTTGGATGCATCCAGTGGATTGAAGAATTCTCTCTGTAGCCCTTCACTTGTTAGTGCCATGTCACTGACATGCCGGTGCACATCTACGGCATTGTGTGGTTTTTTCCACTTCATTCCACTTGTTAATTCCATATCACTGACATTACCATCGTTGGACACTGTCTGTTCCATCTTCATAGGCTGGTAGCCTATGAAGATGGAACAGACAGTGTTCCGAAACGTCAGCACATAAAATTCAGACGCTGGGGAATTACCCAGAAGAAAACATACAACATACAGGACACGGCAAAAGTTTAAAATCAAGGTGTCAAAAATTGTCACAGAAGATTACAAATAAAAGCACTGTACCACAAAACACGTATGCAGTTTATAGGAATGTAAATATGGGTATTTAACCCACTGGCATACACAGACGTCCCTGAGACGGCCGGGCTCGCTAGGTCCATTAATACACAGCCGGCTGTGAGACGCAATTCAGAGACCAACCCAACATCACAGCACAACAGGGGTATGTATTGAAGTCAATAAAAATTAATTTTGCATCAATAAAATATAAATGTACAAAATCGCCATTTTCACCTAAAAATTAGTATTTATAGGTGCGCCATGTGTTATAAAAAGTAGTATGCCAATGGGTTAAACCATTATTCACTGGAGATACAGATGGATATCAAGCAAGCCACGACATCAGACATGCTGAATGGCAGATCACAGTTCATCACTAACCTTAGTTCCTCTTCCTTAATCTTTTTCTGCACCGAAGCAGTGGTAACTTCTTCGTTTGCATCTTCCCTCAGTTTCTGTGATTCACTGTGTTCACACATTTGTTTGGACGAGGACTTAACAGGTGTCCCACCTGGGCTACCTTTTTGCCCTCTCGTACCTGGTTCATCCAGAGTGTTTTCATTATTCTTCACTTCTTCTACTAGTGATGTTCTGTTTTTATAATTCTGTCTTGTGTCTTGACTATTCCCAAGCAGAGCACCTTCATTTGATATCGTAGACACTTTTTCATGTACGCGCTCATCTGCCACCGACACACACCCCAATAGTTTCTTGTAAGATTCATCAGTTTCAGGTGACAAATCTCTGATAATGTTGAATTCCAGTTCTTCAGGAATTGATGTATTCTCAATTTCTAAGTAAGACAGGTTTTGATTAATTTCAAGAGGTTCTATGGAGTTTGCAGGTGTTACATTCCTTGGTTGTTCTACAGTCGGCAAGGCTTGCCACTTAGGTGGTGTTTGCATATGTAGGTCACTAGCTTCAACACATTCGTAAGATGCTGGCTTCACACTGGCATGTCCTTGTTTACCATCCACTTCTTCCAACAGCAATAAATTACTGTTGTGGGACTTAAACATTTGCGTGTTCTCTACTAAACTACCTTGTGAATGTGTTTTTTCGTGAACTCGTTTTCTTGCATACTGAACTTCCTGGATGTCATGGGATGCAGGATTACCTACACTGTCAGTGTTACTGGATGTGGCATTACCTACACTGTCAAATCCTATGGCTAATTCCTTTATTGCAGAGTTTGCAGGTGTTACGTTCCTTGGTTGTTCTACGGTCGGCAAGGCTTGCCACTTAGGTGGTGTTTGCAAATGCAGGTCACTAGCTTCAACACATTCATAAGATGCTGGCTTCACACTGGCATGTCCTTGTTTACCATCCACTTGTTCCAACAGCAATGAATTACTGTTGTGGGACTTAAACATTTGTGTGTTCTCTACTAAACTATCTTGTGAATGTGTTTTTTCCTGAACTCGTTTTCTTGCATACTGAACTTCCTGGATGTTATGGGATGCAGCATTACCTATACTGTCAGTGTTACTGGATGTGGTATTACCTAAACTGTCAAATCCTATGGCTAATTCCTTTATTGCTCCAGTAGCGCACGACGTATAAGTGCTTCTCTCAATCAACTGTTGATGTAAGTTCAAGTTTTCTTTTATGGTTCTGTTGTCTAGTTGACACAGTGGAGAAACTTTCTTTAATTCGTTTGATGAAGAATCCAAATTCTCCGTATCGTACTTGCCTTGTAAGTGCCCTGATTTATCAACAGTATTTTTAATATTTCTGTTTACAGACCCTTGATTAAGTTTCAGTATGTCACACTCATTAGATATATTCCCTAACTTCTTCGTATTCAGAGGATTACTCAAATTTAAACTAACAGCAGTGACTGAATTTTTGGCAGAAATAAAATTTTCCACTTGAAGTTCCTTACGTTTGTAAATTACTGATTCATTTATTCCTTCCACTTCAGACATTCCCTGTTCACAGTATCTACCTTCTATGCTGGCAAGAGATGCCTCAGAAAATGGGAGGTTGTTATATTGAACTTCCACTTGATTAACCACTGTAAGTGAATTGTCCTGTGCATGAAACTTCTCAAGATTGTCAAGTGTTTCTACTGTAGATTCTTCTGACAAAATGGTGTGTCTTGGAGATGTTTTAGTTTTTCTGTGGTCAGACTGACATGCCTTGTCAGCGTTCGTGTCACCACATGGACTAATACATACCTCAAGTTCAGAATGCCGTTCGGTGTCCTCAGAATCATCATTATGCAGCAGCATAGCAGTATAACTTTGTTTAACGTTCATAGGTTGGAGAGAATGATATGACATACGTGCGACATCACCCATTTTCTTGTGTTTTGACAGTTTCTTACCATCAATATTTGAGATCTGATCAAAGGATAACTTTGGCACTTCCGGCATTGTTGGTATGCCACTAATATTTTTAGTTTCATTACATGTATCTGTATGAATGTCTTTTTTCTTATGATGCACAAAATCTATGCTTTCAGTGTTGCTAGAGTTGGCATATGTACAGAATACGTGTAACTGGTTATTGTTGCCGTTTGGATTGATGCCAGTCAATTCCACGTTCATCTGTTTGACTTCATTTCTTAATCCCAAGTCATCCACATCTGCACATACAGCAGACCTGGCATTTACCCCCCTGTCACTTTGTTCCATGTCACTCACATCTCCTACATTAAAGATTTCTTTTCGTTTTCCATCAGTTCTCAGTTCCATATCGCTGACCTTATTGCGACTGGATATCACTATAGGACTGGAGGTTTGTTTCCACCTCTTTTCATTTCTGACTTCCATGTCAGTCACAGACTGGTTCACTTCACCTAATTTAAATGTTTCTATCCACTGCATTCCACTTGTTAATTCCATATCACTGACATTACCGTCATTGGATGCATCCACTGGATTGAAGAATTCTTTCTGTGGCCCTTCACTTGTTAGTGACACGTCACTGAAATGCCTGTTCATATCTACGGCACCATGTATTTTTTTCCACTTCATTCCACTTGTTAATTCCATGTCACTGACATTACCATGGTTGGACGCATCCAGTGGGTTGAAGATTTCCCCTTGTGGCCCATCACTTGTTAATGCCATGTCACTGACTTTCCTGTTCATTTCCGCTGGGTTGTGTGTTTTTTTCCACTTCATTCCACTTGTTAATTCCATGTCACTGACATTACCATGGTTGGACGCATCCAGTGAGTTGAAGATTTCCCCTTGTGGCCCATCACTTGTTAATGCCATGTCACTGACTTTCCTGTTCATTTCCGCTGGGTTGTGTGTTTTTTTCCACCGCATTCCACTTGTTAATTCCATATCACTGATATTACCATGGTTGGACGCATCCAATGGATTGAAGATTTCTCTCTGTGGCCCTTCACTTGTTGGTGCCATATCACTGACATGCAGGTTCATATCTATGGCATTGTGTGTCTTTTTCCACCACATTCCACTTGTCAATTCCATATCACTGATATTACCGTGGTTGGACGCATCCAGTGGATTGAAGATTTCTTTCTGTGGCCCTTCACTTGTTGGTGCCATATCACTGACCCGCAGGTTCATATCTATGGCGTTGTGTGTCTTTTTCCACCACATTCCACTTGTTAATTCCATATCACTGACATTACCATCGTTGGATGCATCCAATGGATTGAAGAATTCTTTCTGTGGCCCTTCACTTGTTAGTGACATGTCACTGAAATGCCGGTTCATATCTACGGCACCGTGTGTTTTTTTCCACTTCATTCCACTTGTTAATTCCATATCACTGACATTACTATGGTTGGACGCATCCAGTGGGTTGAAGATTTCCTCCTGTGGCCCTTCACTTGCTAATGCCATTTCACTGACTTTCCTGTTCATTTCCATTGGGTTGTGTGTTTTTTTCCACCGCATTCCACTTGTCAATTCCATATCACTGATATTACCATGGTTGGACGCATCCAATGGATTGAAGATTTCTCTCTGTGGCCCTTCACTTGTTGGTGCCATGTCACTGACATGCAGGTTCATAGCTATGGCATTGTGTGTCTTTTTCCACCGCATTCCACTTGTCAATTCCATATGACTGATATTACCATGGTTGGATCCATCCAATGGATTGAAGAGTTCTCTCTGTAGCCCTTCACTTGTTACTGCCATGTCACTGACATTCCTGTTCATTTCTACGGCATTGTGCGTTTTTTTCCACTTCACTCCACTTGTTAATTCCATATCACTTACATTAGCAGGGTTGGATGCATTCAATGGATTGAAGAGTTCTCTCTGTAGCCCTTCACTTGTTAGTGCCATGTCACTGACATTCCTGTTTATTTCTAAGGCATTGTGCATTTTTTTCCACTTCACTCCACTTGTCAATTCCATATCACTTACATTACCGTGGTTGGACAAATCCATCGGATTGAAGACTTCTCTCTGTGGCCCTTCACTTGTTAGTGCCATGTCACTGACATTCCTGTTCATTTCTAAGGCATTGTGTGTTTTATTCCACTTCATTCCACTTGTTAATTCCATATCACTGACATTACCATGCTTGGACAAATCCAATGGATTGAAGATTTCTCTCTGTAGCCCTTCACTCGTTAGTGTCATGTCACTGACATTCCTGTTCATTTCGACTGCGTTGTGTGTTTTTTCCCACTTCACTCCACTTGTTAATTCCATATCACTGACATTACCATGCTTGGACAAATCCAATGGATTGAAGATTTCTCTCTGTAGCCCTTCACTCGTCAGTGTCATGTCACTGACATTCCTGTTCATTTCGACTGCGTTGTGTGTTTTTTCCCACTTCACTCCACTTGTTAATTCCATATCACTGACATTACCGTCATTGGACGCATCCAATGGTTTGAAGATTTCTTTCTGTGGCCGTACAGTTGTTAGTGCCATGTCACTGACATGCCGGTTCATTTCTATGGCATTGCGCGTTTCTTTCCAATTCAATGCACGTGCTAACTTCATACCAGCGTCACTATGGACAAGGCTGGACAACCCTGTGGGATTGGAAATTTCCTTCTGTGGCCTTTCCCTAGGTAGTTCCTTGACATTTACACACCTCTTCGCTTCAACTGCATTGTGTGCTTCTTTCCACTTCATTCCACTTGTTAATTCCATAACAGTGACATCACCATGGGTGGATAAGTCGACCGGACAGGACATTTCTTCCTGTGTCATTTCACTTGTAACTGCCATGTTATTGACATACTTTCTCACTTCTTCCCCTCTACAAACTTGTTTCTGCTTCGTTTGATTTGTCGGTTCCACATCACCAACATTACCATTTCTGGACAACTCACTTGAATTCTGTGGTCTAGAATTTGCTAGATTTAAGTCACTGACATAATATTTCATTTGTACTGCATTACATGTTTCTTTCTGCCTTCTTCCACATGTTAATTCCATGTTACTGACATCACCAACATGCCTGGGCACCCCTGTTGGTTTGAACAGTCGCTTCTGTGACTTTTCATTTGTTAGTTCCAAGTCACTGACACACCTGTTCACTTCTACTGCATTGTACGTTTTTTTCAACTTCGTTGTTAATTCCATATCAGTGACATCACCATGGCTGGATATGTCAACTGGCCACATTTCCTTAGCTATTTCCCTTATTAATTCCATGTTATTAACATACTTTTCCGCTTCTACTTCCTTTGACATTCCTCTCTGCTCTATTGTATTTGTCAGCTCCATATCACTGGCATTACCATCACCGGACAAATAAATCTGACGGACCATTTGCTTCTGAGGCCTTTCACTTCTTCGTTCCATGTCACTGACATATCTCTTCACTCCTACTTCATCACATGTTTCTGTCCGCCTTATTCCGCTTGTTAATTCCATATCTGTTTCATTGCCAGTATGACTGGGGAAACCTATTGGATTGGAGACTTGCTTCTGTGGCCACTGGCATGTCAGTTCCTCATCACTGATGTCCTTGCTCATGTGTACTGCACTACACAGTTCATTCTGCTTTATTCCACTTGTTAATTGCATGTCAGTAACAGTACCAGTACGGCTGTATATCTGTATGGGATTGGAGGTTTGTATCTGAGGCGTTTTCCCTGATAATTCCATATTACCAACAAACCTGTTCATGGCTTCTGGATAATAAATTTCATTCCATTTAATGTCACCTGTCAATTCCATATCAACATCATCGCAAACAGGACTGGTTTCCTCTTGAATTTTGGGGGTCTGAGTCTGTTGTTTTTTATGTATGAATTCTATTCGATCAACACCAACAGCTTTACTGTATATTTGTCTCAGATCTGAGAGTTTATCAGTCATTCCAACTGGAATACTGATGTCCTTATGATTTAGCCTGCACAGTAATTCTGTTTTACTTCGGCTGGAAATTTTGGCATTATGAGTCTGGTTTGGATTTACTTCACCCACTTCCTTTCTGCTTGACATTGGCACTAAAAAGTCTGGTTTGGCAACACAGCTTCTGAAGTTTTCCTCTGATTTTTCATGTGCTTTCATATGTACATGGGGTAAAGTTCCTGTCAACGTCATATCTATTTGTTCTGTTTCGTCCAGTCTCTGATAAAAACCTGAAGATAATTTAGAATTCCAGTTCTGTTGAAGGCCGATGTCGCTTTTCGACAGTTCTGCGACACCAGTTTCATTAGCTAGCAAACCTGTTTGTTTGAAATTTAGAAGAGTACCATGAAGTGGTTCTGTGAAGTCCATATCATTTGACGGATTACAGATGTGCATATTGTTCTGACAGAAGCACATCTTATCTTCAATGTAACTTTCATCACCATTTACTGCATGAAAAGCAAGACAGTCCCCATAGTGTTTCATTTCTTTCCTTCCCATTAGGTCATCTCGTGTTGTACGTGATTTCAACGGGTATGATGTATTTATGTTGCTGTGTAGTAAGTGAAAACCTGGCAAACTGAAAAATAAATTTAGCACACAATGTAATCAGACTATAACAAGACAGCATTAGAAACTGCTGCAACTGCAGCTGGTAATTTCTTAAATAACTACAGTAGAATTCCTTTAACCTGGAACCTGAGACTCTGGGAACCCTGACATTTGCCAGTTGAGGAAACTGTTAACAATTCCACAAGTCCTCCAAAAAAAAGTATCTCTACATTGACCATTGCAGTATCTCATGCTTGTTTTCTCCTAGGCAAACTTCTTCGGCTATAAAGGCTCCTGATCCATAGTCTTTTGGTCCTTTAGCATCCCTGGTAGAAAGAGAACAGGTAAAGGTAAAGGTAAAGCAATCCCATTACAGGCCTGAACAGGCCCTGAGGGTTCCAGGAGGTTGAGGCTCCCAGATTTCAAGACAATCGGCACATGAAGGTGGTAAGGTTGTCAGCTGTACGCACCGGCCGCCTTTTACCTCCAGGAAATATTCCTGGTACTCATTTCTGTTACAGGCTGAGTCAACACCAGGGTCATAGTGCGGCCGGAAGGATTATGTCAATGAAAAAATCCAATGACGCCATTGGGAATCGAACCCGCGACCTTCCAGCTTGTAGCGCAGTGCCTCAACCAACTGTGCCACTGCGTGCAGAAAGAGAATAGACACTAGAAAACATAGGTGACCCTGATATCCCTGAACCAGCAACTGAAGGGGACATCCAAATGGAATGTCCCCTTCAGTTAGTTGTGCAGCCCAAATATAGGAGCAGTAACAAAAAACTACCTGTAAAAACATAGGTCAATATAGTTACTGTTTTATAATACAGCACAGGTCCAGTCCTATTGATGCCAGAGTGAAGGAATTCTACTGTATATATTTCCACATGAATGACATCTATCAACTCTCCCAACAGATTAATGTTACGAGTCACAATTCATATCATACGTGAAGAAACACCAAAAAATTCATTCCTGATAAATTATTTATATTCTTTACACAATGCATACCACATTTTGCCCTCTAACAGGCAGCACAGTGCAATGTACATGGCTGCATATTTCCAAAATGTGTTCATTTCCAGTCGCAGATTAGAACCAAAAGTCCACAAACAGTTACTCAGCTACACAAAACAGTGATAGGCAGTGAAACCAGATTTCAATGTTACTGAACATATTTGCCATTCCTTAAAGTTTTATGGTACAGAAATTCATTTTAGTACAGTAACCCCTTGCCCAGTGCAGTTGAAAATAATTAAGTGTATTGAAAAATGATTGGCTAAACCCTGACAAATTTAAATACGCACAGGTAGCTACTCATTCAACTGGTGCCGAAGCTGAGAGAATCAGCTACACAAGCACTGTGCACATGTTTAATGTCCAAAAATGTATGCACTTTCAGCAATGGGTGGGCTGGGTAGCGTAGTCGGTATAGCGACTGGCTACGGGCTGGGCGGTCCGGGGATCTAATCCCGGTGGTGCGAGATTTTCCGCACCTGTCCAGACCGGCCCTGGGGCCCACCCAGCCTCCTGTACAATGGGTATTGGCTCTTTTCTGGGGGTAAAGAGCGGCTGGGGTGTGATGCTGACCCCTCACCCCCTTCTAGTGCCATGGTCATGAATGAGTAGAGCTATACCTCTACTCCCCTATGGGCCATACCGCCTCTACAGAGCCTCAGTGCCTGTACAAGGGTGACCTTTACCTTTCAGCAATGGGCAGGTCCCATAGTGCCTGTATTTATGTAACCCTATTATTCCCATAACTTTGCACAACACAGTTTTGCTCAACATGCCACAATTACTCCCCATAACCCCTACGATGGACAAGATGAGCACCGTATCATGAATTTTTAGATTGAATAAATGTTACCAGAGTTCTCTTGTGACAGTTGAGTTCTCATGACAGTGAGTATCAATATTACATTCTTCTGGGATGTGACAGAATGTAGTTTGGTAGATGGGTACCAACAATTTCACAGGAGCCCGCTGCCTTCATGTTCACGGTAGACGTGATCAGTATACTATTCTATACATCTAATGCATTCCCAGCGGTCTTATTGCTCTCTTTATGTCTTCTTGCACTTCATTTGCCAGGGCTTTGTTATTTGTAATGTTTTATTGACATGTACATGTCTTAGGCGACGTTTGTTCCAGTGAAACTCGCAAGAGTCGTAACACAGTGACGCCATCGCAGCCTGCGCAGTGGAACCTTCTCGAAGCGATAACCTTGACTCGCTACCGATACACGTGTGTGGGCGCAGAATGCGGAAAAGGGGAAGGGAGGGAGGGAAGTAGAACACAACAAAACATATAACTTCTATTATATTAAGGATCACCAACAGATGTCACTTTTTTGTAATATTTCTTTATTATATGTCTCTACCCTACATGTTTTGGGCCTCTATCAGCCCATCATCAGGGGTATTCACAGCTGTTGCTACTTGTTGCCACTTGGTTCATGTGGTGCTTGGCGTATGTCCGCGTGCGTCTGGGTCTTTCGATGTAGTGACTGTCGTGTACTAGTGTCTCAGCACATGTAGGGTAGAGACATATAATAAAGAAATATTACAAAAAAGTGACATCTGTTGGTGATCCTTAATATAATACTTGAAAGATGCACGGTATGAAAAACCTGAAGTTTATATAACTTCTACCTTTAACGATAGAAGTACCGGATCATGTATATGTCTTAGGCTAGACTTAAACATGTCACACGGTAATAAAATACAACCAGTATGCGTAAAAAATGATATGCATAACATGTGACATGTATAAGTCTAGCCTAAGACATATACATGATCCGGTACTTCTATCGTTAAAGGTAGAAGTTATATGTTTCTAGCCTAAGACATATACATGATCCGGTACTTCTATCGTTAAAGGTAGAAGTTATATGTTTCTAGCCTAAGACATATACATGATCCGGTACTTCTATCGTTAAAGGTAGAAGTTATA
>Ga0268261_10003981_pt1 | contig 10989 bp, 12 predicted proteins | sample TergutNc150P1_FD_190353 | JGI IMG/M metagenome (GOLD analysis project Ga0268261, IMG submission 190353) | Nasutitermes corniger P1 segment gut microbial community from laboratory colony in Florida, USA - Nc150 P1 (SPAdes) (version 2) | ecosystem: Host-associated > Arthropoda: Insects >...
TATATATATGACATTAGTAGCCTAAGGGTTAATACGAGCGTCCACTGTAGTGGGCGCAAGCAGGTTAAGGGTTAAAGAAGCTTATAGTAATCACACAACATTCTGCCCACATGTTGTTCTCTCAAAAATTACAGTACTGTTGTGACATATATTGCAATACTGGAGAGATCTGTGAAATAAAACGTTTTACCTTGATTTTTATGATTATGTAGAAGAACGCCTGATGGGGACTGTTTTCGATCGAAACATGTAGCGTTGGAAATAACAGTAAAAATGTGTTTCAGCCGATTACTTAAATCTCGTCTTGTCAAGGAGGATTCATTGGGATAAAATGACCTTTATTTCAATGTGTCCTTTCATCGTTCTGCCTTTTTTTTTTAATTTCCGTTATTTTAGATGTATCCCTAAGAACGCTGCACAGTGGCATGGATGAACAGATTTATATATTTCTCGACAACCGTACCCCACGGAAGTGATTTGTTAGAGATCCAACGAACTGCGAACACAATATTTGGGCACAACAAATCACTAACAACGCAATATTGAACACCGACATCTTTTTTGCAACGTCCTACGTGTGCAACGCTGTGTTCCACCCCAGGCCCTTATAACTGCGACAAAAGTGGCGCATATCCAAGTGCTGCCGGCGTCCAAATTCCGCCCTGTATAACTGCAGTATCTTTGTTACATTGCAAGATTAATTAAGATTTGAAAATATTTTCGGCTAATCACTTAGAAATATAATTTGCTAAGTGAGACCTATATACATGTTATTTGATGAGTTTATCCGCTTAAAGACATTTGCTCAGCTGAATCCTTTTCATAAAATTGCATTGTGGGCCGATGGTGTTTTGCTTGATGAATTTGGAAGGACATGAGAACAAATTTTGCGTTTGTGTGCTTGGATTTCCTGAAGGAGGTGATGATAACTGTGAAGAATACCAGATTAACGGACCTCCGGGCAGCGAAATGAAACCTGGAGTCCTTAAAACAACGCCGAAATTGATGCACGGTACTCAGTTAAGTTTCTGCATTTGTTCTTCGTTGTCATTCTGCTTCGGTTCTGCTTCGGTATTTAGTGTAAGATGCATGCTTTAGTCAGACAGTTACAAAAATGGAAATATGTATTTTCAAAAATTAAGCTGAATATAATTTTTCTCAATTCCTTAAAAATAACGGTCTAACATTGTACACAATAAGTGACGGCAAGGAAAGGAATCCTTCTCGGAAAGCCGATAGTCCCTCAACAAGTTATTAAAATAAACTCCAAATATTTTAAACCCACGGGTTAACTGCCGTGTTAACAAGACCGCGACAGTGTATACTATCCTCTGATAGATCGACTCACACTCATATCTTGTTTACGTAGGATCCGTTTATATTTTCCTACAATCTTCGCGTCACTCTTCAGATTGCTCGACCAAAATTTCGCTAACGTTTCTCTTCTCTCTCATATAAGATCCTCTTCGAAGAGTAAAGTAATAAATAACTAACAATATAAATCTAATGTTTATTTGTGTAATTCCCGTACAATAAGAGTGACGCTTCTTTGAACATTTTCCCTATTCCTAATGCGAAATATTTGATAAAGTGCAGAAGAGGAATAAATGAGTCACCCGTTCTTGAAGAACCTTCTCACTGTCCCAGTAAATATTCTGCATCGCACTGCATTACGAATATAACTTGCATTTTTATTCTGACAGGCGTTCAGTACAAGACTAGATAAGAACAAAGAAAAGTAAATTGGATGACACTGAATAACAGCGGTATTCAATTACCGAACTCGAGCAGAGTGTTCCACTCTCCGCTTCTTTGACTCACCTGCACTTCTTCAGGACACTTCCCTGCATATGATATGCAGGTTCCTCAAGGCTCTGTATTTAAATACATCTTTCTAATCGCCCTACCATCCCGTTTATTCCTTTGGTCTTCAGCGGAAGGCAGACACGTGTGCGCGGTCAGAGTAAAGTGTCGATCGTGTATCTGCCAAATTGGGCGACAGGTCAGTGCTAAATATGTCTTTATAGGCCATTCTGAAGCAACTATTTTACTTACTAGGATGATACTAGTGTTTTTAAAAACGTAGCCAAATATGTTTTCATGTTTCATGACAGGGACATAAAAACACGCGAACCATCGAAGTAAATAACTTGTTTACAATTAACTAGCTCTATAGAACGTAGTCTATTTTGAAAATATGGTAGTTGCGCAGCTGCTCGAGAAATTCCCGCGTATTATGGAAACCACGAGCTTCATCATCGTTTTCACAAACTCGCCCATTTTTCTCCTTTCCTTTTCAAATGAATCCAGTCCACATCTGACCCTACTTCTTTTTAAGAAAAATTTTCATGTTATACATCTAAGCCGAACTCTTTCGTTCTGTCTGTTTCTTTTAATTTTCTCATCCAGAAATATATATATCCCATTTCTCCCACGCGTGCCATAAGTCGATATTTCATCCCCCTTGATTTGGTGACACTATATTTGGCAAGGTCAACATATTTTTCAGCTCTCCAATACGCAATCTTCTCCACCCTTCTGCTATTTCCTTCCTCTCTGTTTCAAGTATTACATCAGTATGCTGTTTTCCAACACCTTCAGCCTATTACTTATTCAAAAATTGTACCATCCCAGTATACCATATCGGTATCATTCTGTGATAATATTAATATGTACTGTTAAGTTACAAGTTTTATGTTGGCAGGAGTGTCGTGTGGACCTGCGAGTTAAGATGGTGTGTGTGTGTGTGTGTGTGTGTGTGTGTATGTGTGTAAGTGATTTATATATGTGTTTATATTGAAGGTAATAAATCAAGGTAAAGTCTCAGAGTGAGACCTATATTTACAGTCCATTAAAGGCTATACCTAATGCACGTGAATATGAAGTTAAACGTTGGTCCACTCGGGCCGGGTCTGTGAATCCAAGTCAAGTTTATTGTGCCTACACTAGCGGAATTGCATTGCATAGGGCATCATTCCGTTTGCATTAAGTGGCTGTTCCCAGTAAGTGCATACCCCCCAGCAGTCTGCGTAATGAGCAGCAGTTATCCGTGGTGGTCACTCATAACCTAAAAAAAAGAGTGTGCGTGAATTATGGCGAACCAGGAGATTAAAGACTTAATACGTGCTCGCAGTCGCATTCAAGCCAGTTTGACGCGAATTCGGACATTCGTGCAGCAGTATAATGAGAGTGTGATGGACGCCACGGGCTAGCTCACCCACGTAGCCAGGATAGTTTGTCGTCCACACACCCCCACGTTATAAACATTGAGACAGAGTCGCGAGTTAAGTGGCAACTGGAATGGGAAGCCAGTGTGTGGCGTGACGCGAGTGCAGCAAGCGGCCGGCATTAAGCAGTGTATACACGCGGAGAAGTAGTGTTGTGTGTGCGTGAATAGTGTGTGTCAACTAATACATACCTAATCACCACATAACCACTACAAGAGTCAGGATATTTTGAATATTAAATTTCGCATGGGAAGGCTTGAGGAAATCTGGAACAAATACGAAGAAATACAGGATAGATAAGAAAGCATAGATTGTGATTCCCCCAAACATGATGACTTTAGAAATGGTTTTGAAAAGAAGTTTTACGATTTGAACGTTAAAATGCTGCGCATCATAGATGAACATGATGCCAAGAGTAGTGAGCAGGTACATCCAACAGACGCCTTAGAGCAGGGTAGCTCAAATTTACACAAGAGTTTAAAATTGCCTGCCATAAAGTTGCCAATTTTTTCCGGCCAATACGATCACTGGATTAGTTTCAGTGACGTGTTTAAGGCGATGATACATGAGAATGATAGTTTTTCTGAAATGCAAACATTTCCTTATCTTAAATCATCCTTATCAGGAGAAGCCGAGCGTATAGTTAGCAGTCTACCCATGACTGTCAGCAGTTACACAATTGCATGGAAGTTACTAGTTGAAAGGTATGAAAACAAACGCCTCATTACCGCAAGTCACATTCGACAGCTCTTAGGATTGAAACAGTTGCATAAGGAGTCTGCTAGTGAATTTGCAGAACTAATTAACACTATCTCAAACAATGTCAATGCTTTGCAGGCATTAAACATTTGGACTTCTCTTTGTGACGTAATAATTTCTCAAATTATTATAGAAAAGTTAGATTCCACCACACGCAAGGCATGGGAGCTCAAGTTGAACGACCTTCCATTCCCTCCGCTAAAAGAGTTCATCACCTTTCTCGAAAGTAGGAGACGTGCCCTCGAAAGCCTAAATCCAGGAAAGGTTAATAATCATTCAGACACAAGGTCGGCTGATGGTAAGGGAGACAAGCGTACGAAGGATCGGCGTAACACCAATACATACAGCAACACTTAAAGTGCCCGTTGTGCAAGAATGCACATGTGTTGCACACGTGCGATATGTTTTTAACTTAACGCTGCAAGGTAGGAGGGCTCTTGTGGCGAGATATAATTATGGTTTAACTGCATGCAAGAAGTACACAGGGCTCGTGAATGTACTAACCCTGATCATTGTAAACAATGTAAGAAACACCGCCATACTCTTCTACGTCAGGATTGCAGGGAACAAATATCGAAGGCTCCTGAGTTTGAAGCAAACTCTACAAGGTCTGAGGAAATAATTTTGTCTCCTCCAGAAACAAGGCAAGGAAGCTACTGCAGTTTTAAGGAACAGCGCGCATCTCAAGTTTTACTTGCCACGTCCTCAATCAAGGTCACAGACCCACGTGATATTCAACAACCTTGCAGAGTGCTACTTGACGGAGGCTCACAATCAAGCTATATTACTGAAGACCTTGCACAGAGATAACAGTTACAGCATAGGCGCAATGAGATGCCTATTACTGGCATTAACAATACATGTTTAGCAGCTACCCATAGCATGGACATTAATTTCAGTTCTAAGGACAATAATTATTATAATGCTGTAACATGTTTCATTTTACCTAATTTGACGGGTAACATGCCTTTATCTGCCATAGATATTACAACCTTAAAGTTACCCAAGGACATTATTCTGGCAGCTGATGAATTCAATATTCCGGGAAGGATTGATATGTTGATAGGATCTGACTTGTATACTTACTTAATGAAGAATGGACACTACATATGTGGGAGGAATCAACCGGTCATTCAAGAAATTCATCTAGGTTGGATTCTTCTCGGTCGTATACCGAAGAAGGGAGCTGATAGATCAACAGCGTTGTTCGTATGCAACGAACCGCCTATAGACTTCAAGTTGCAAAGATTCTGGGAGCAAGAAGAAATTGTTTCGCCAATACGTACTGAAGAAGAAGCAGTAGAAAGACACTTCATGGAAACAACCACCAGAGATGAAACAGGGCGTTTAATGAGACTTCCACGTCACTCGCAAAATCTTCAACTTGGAGATCCTTACACTACGGCAGAATACAGGTTTCAGCAATTGGAAAGAAAGCTGACAAGAAATTTGGAGCTTCAAAGGGAGTACTCGAAGTTCATGGATGAATATTTAAGTTTAGGCCATATACAGTTAGTACCGGAAGTAGAAGATAGCTCATATGACAGTACATCAGACAAGCTTATATTCTTCCTACCCCATCATGCTGTTTTTAAGGAAAGCAGCACGACAACAAAAACACGGGTTGTTTTGACACATCTGCCAAAAGTACCACAGGTATTTCACTGAATGATATGCTCATGGTTGGTCCAACAATTCAACAAGATCGTATATTCATTGTACTGAGATGCCAAATGCACATGTATGCAATGACTGCTGATATATCCAAAATGTACCAACAAATTCAAGTGCATCCTGAAGACTACGATCTACAGCGTATACTACGCAGAAGATCCAGTGAGGAACCACTTAAGCAGTATCAGCTAGTGACTGTCACTCTACATCACCTGCATCATTCCTAGCAACAAGATGTTTGAATCAGCTTGCGAGCGAAGAAACGTCATCGTATCCACTCGCGGCAGAAGTCATAATTGGTGATATGTATGTTGATGATCTTGTCACGGGATCTGATGATCTTTCAGATGCTCGGAGGCTTCAAGAAGAAATAATTTATGTACTGGGGAAAGGATGTTTTGTACTACACAAATGGTGTGCCGGTCACGCAGATCTCCTTGAAGATATACCAGAACAGTTCCGAGAGTCTGGACCTTCTTGTGAATTCAAAAGCTATGAAGGCATTAAAATCTGGGATTGGAACGGCATCCCTCACAAGATACATTTAAATATGAAATAAATATCAAACCTTGTCGGGAACTTGTGACGAAGAGAGCAGTTCTATCATTTCACCCATTTTTGATCCTACAGGACTTCCAGGGTCGGTGATAGTTCGTCACAAGATATTCATGCAACAGTTGTGGTTACGACAAATCAGCTGGGATGAGGAGCTTCCACACGACCTTCAGGAGACATGAAAGAAGCTATAACGGCAGCTTCCAGTATTGAACAACATATCCTTTCCGAGGCTAGTCAAGATTAAGGGCGAGGTAACTACCATACAGATTCATGGGTTTTTCGATGCGTCAGAAAGAGTATTTGGAGCTTGTGCATATATACGTTCAGGCAATGCGAATGGTGAGCTACATTCGCAACTCATGTGCTCAAAATCAAGAGTGTCGCCTGTAAAGCAAGTATCCATTCCAAGGCTTGAGCTTTGTTGTGCGCAGTTATTCTTCTTCGTCATCAGGGCCTGGAGCATATGCCCCAGATGCACCGCAGCCTATAGGCTTGTTGTGCAACCCTTTTCCCCCGTGATTTTTTAGACGTTTCCACTACCGCCGCCAGACGCCTCCACGTCCATAAGACGCAAGAGATTCTAGCAGCGAAAGGTGGAACTGTGGGCGAGTGTGTTGGCCGGTAATTTTGCCTAAATGTCGACTTCCACGTTACATTTAGGGATCTTTTACATGCCGCAAATCTGCGACATGGGACCGATGGCTTTACTTCCCCTCCGAAGGAAGGCGTGTTGAGGATTTTTCGCCCTGAAAAATAATGACGGCTTCGGCCGGGCTTGAACCCGCGAACTTGGTTACTTAAAGGCAGCACGCTACCCCTAGACCACCGAAGCCGCGTGGTGCGCAGTTACTTGCCAGACTAATTAAGAACATTGTACCTATTTTATGTGTACCCATAGATAGTGTTCATCTATGGACAGACTCAAGGCTTGTTTTGATTTGGTTGCAAGACGTTCCCACAAAATGGAAAACATACGTAGCCAATAGGGTATCTGAAATTCAGGATATTACATCAAAATTCTTTTGGCATCATGTGGCTTCAGAGGACAATCCAGCGAATATATTGTCAAGGGGGACAGGCCCTGAAGAATTGTGGCATAGTAGTCAATGGTGGAACGGACCATCTTGGTTGGAACAAGGTGAAGACGCGTGGTCCCATTCCAGCATTGTAATGGAAGGAACTCCTCTCGAACAACCCAAACACAATATATGCATAGCAAACATAAATGGCGTTGAAGAAATATCAAGATTTTCTTCTTTAAAACGACTAAAGAGAGTGATGGCATATTGTCTCCGTTTTATCGATAATGTTAAGAATCCCAAGGGTAAGAAATGTGGAAGTTTAACGGTTGATGAAACTGAAGAAGCCCTATTGTGATGCATTATGAAAACTCGAGAATGATCCTATCCAGATGAGCTGAAGGATTTGCGAGAAGGGCGGCCAATTAGAAAGAATGGCAAACTCTTGGCTCTACACCCATTTTTTGGACAAGGATGGACTCATAAGGGTGGGCGGAAGACTTCAAGCTGCAGTCTTAGATTATGATCAAAAACGTCAAGTGATATTACCACCCAAATGCCATCTGTCTGAACTTATTGTTCAACACGAGCACGTAAGGCTTCTGCATGGAGGGCCTCAACTCATGCATTCCTGTCTCCGTCAAATTTTTTGGATTATCAATGGAAGGATGCTTTGCAGGAAGATAGTTCATTCTCGTGTCAAGTGCTTCAGAATGCAAGCTGCGTCAGCAAGCCAACTGATGGGAAATCTTCCCAGCCTTAGAGTGAAACCAGCCCGTCCATTTCTCAACTGTGGAGTAGATTATACTGGACCATTCCTAATCCGTCAAGGTGGGAGGCGGAGTAAAACGAACGTTACATGTTATGCAGCTCTATTAATCTGTTTAGTAACCAGAGCTATACATATCGAGCTTGTCAGTGACTTGACAACAGTCTTTTCTAGCAGCACTGCGCAGATTTATGGCCAGAAGGGGAAGAAGTCATAATATTTACAGTGATAATGCAACTGTTTTAAGGGTACTAATAACACTCTATGCGAATTAAGAAAAATGCTTACTTCTGGCATCTTTCAAGAAGAAATTAATAACTTCATTACAACAGAAGGTGTTCGTTGGCATTTCATACCTCCTGACTCACCACACTTTGGAGGCCTGTGGGAAGCTGGAATAAAGTCCATGAAATATCACATGCGTCGAGTTATGGGCAATACATGTATCAGCTTTGAGGAAATGTCTACAATTTAGACCCAAATTGAGGCGTGCCTGAATTCTCGCCCATTATGTCAAATTCCCTCTGACCCTAAGGATCCGCAAGCTCTAACCCCTGGTCACTTCCTTATTGGCGGACCTCTCATGACACTGGCTGACGCTGATTATTCCAGTGTACCCATAAACAAGCTATCCCGCTGGCAATTCGTGCAACGATGTACCCAGCATTTATGAAAAAAAATGATCCAGGGATTATTTGCACCAGCTGCAGCAACGTCATAAGTGGGCTACGGAATCCAACAATACACAGCGAGAGACAGTAGTTCTCATGAAGGATGATCATACTCCACCTCTACAATGGAAGTTGGGGGTGACAGAAGATGTTCATTATGGCGGCAATGAACCAGTTTGGGTGGCTGATGTGCGAACCCAATCTAGGTTTTTTCGCAGAGCAATACATAAACTCTGTCCATTACCTGGTGGTGTAGAGTAATCTATGGGCATGAAACTGAAACGTTCTATTATTTGTGTTTTTTTAGTTTAAATCAATTGATTTGGGTGGGTGGTGATGTTAAATTACAAGTTTTATGTTGGCAGTAGTGTCGTGTGTATCTGCGAGTTAAGATGGCGTGTATGTGTGTGTGTGTGTGTGTGTGTGTGTGTGTGTGTGGAAGTGATTTACATGTGTGTTTATATTGAAGGTAATAACTCAAGGTAAAGTCTCAGAGTAAGACCTATATTTACAGTCCATTAAAGGTTATACCTAATGCAGGTGAATATGAAGTTCAACATGTACCAACATATTAACCCTTTAAACGCCGAATTAAATCCCATCTTCCATTTGCTGGTATTATTAGAAGCTCACCATATTCTCCACGTTAGCAGGATAAGGGTTAATGTTCGTTTTTTGGACCATCAATAGGGAACTCAGAATGAAATTAGGGGCATGGGAGGTTTTTACTTTTACATAAAATGATAATTGGCTTAATACGTAACAATCATCTTCCCGTCCATTCTTTATATTTTTCTAGCTTTTATTTAATATTGTATTTTAGAATGCAGTTCTTACGCAAGAAGTGACCGATAAACTCAGCTATCCTTACTTAATTTTTACACAATCGATCCAACTGATCTTTGCCATCCTTCTCCAGCACCACATTTAACAATTTTCAAGGTATTTCTGATATACTTTCCGAAGTGTCCAAGTTTCAGCACCACGCACTATGCTCCAAATATAGCATTTTAGTAGTTCCTTCCTTAAATTTAAGTTCATTTTACAAATTAAAAGAACCTTCTTATTAATGTATCTCTACTACAATATTAAATGTATGTAGAACGGAATTTTGTGACACCTTCCAAATCTAATTAAAATCTGACAAAAATTGCAGACGTTTTGCATGAAGACTACATACCTTATGAAATCTCGCTATTTACGTAATACGAGTATATGTAAAAGAAAAACGATATATCGTCATTAACGAGATACACGCAAGAAATACAGAAAAGCATAACTTTATATGACATATTCTAATATATATCCAACAAGATGCAACGTTACACAGTTTATTTTATCTGGAAACTGCTCTACATGTTTCGGGTGGTACCACCACCCATTATCAGGAAGGCAAACAACTGTATCTACAGCATATGTTATTTGTCACACCGTTACTGCTACCTGCCGCTATCGTGGAAAAGTTGGAACCGGTTTGAGTGTGCGACAGCACATTCAAACCAGTTCCAACTCTTCCACGATAGCAGCAGGTAGCAGTAACGGTGTGACAAATACCAGATGCTGTAGATACAGTTGTTTGCGCTCCTGATAAAGGGTGGTGGTACCACCCGAAACATGTAGAGCAGTTTCCAGATAAAATAAACGGTGTAACGTTGCATCTTGTTGGATATATATTAGAATATTCTTACGATGCACGGACCCATGAACGTTAAATTATATGACACATCGTCCCACACGGAAAACAAAAGCAATCGTGCTTGAATTTACACTGTGTAGAAGACTGATTTGTTTCCTTATTTTAACCTTGATGAGGCGCGGAAGGACACATTTAAGTACTCGATTTCAAATATCCTTCTCGAAATTAGTCACAAAATTAAAATATGGGGACTCTAAGGGGAAACATAAGCATAGAAGTAAATATGTGAAGATAATGCAAATTAATTTGGACACACTTATTTCAAAAAGCGGTAGGTAGAATTGGCTGTTGAGACATGCGCCTACAGACATTGCCCGAATTACGCAATAGTTAGAGGGGAAAGTAGCGGAATTCTTCGCACCTAACCACAAGATTACACGGACGATTACAACAATATTACCCTTTCCTTTACCAGTGTTTTTTTTTTTTGTATTATGCAACAACCACTTTCAGTTTTGTAAAAAAAACCCGCTACGACAAGCGCAAAAAACTTGAGTAGTGCAATTGCGCAGGATTTTCCAGTCTATAGGGTAATATTGCGCAGTTTGAAGCGTAATTTGGCGCTTATATTTGGATAAAATTAAATATTCATTTCACGCAACTTACGGCAATAGAA
>Ga0268261_10003982_pt1 | contig 10987 bp, 9 predicted proteins | sample TergutNc150P1_FD_190353 | JGI IMG/M metagenome (GOLD analysis project Ga0268261, IMG submission 190353) | Nasutitermes corniger P1 segment gut microbial community from laboratory colony in Florida, USA - Nc150 P1 (SPAdes) (version 2) | ecosystem: Host-associated > Arthropoda: Insects > Digestive...
GGGGGGGGGGGGGTCAACGGAGCCCCAATAAGAAAATGACCTGGACTCAAATAACTGGGATCATTAGGTTCATGGGATAGTGCTGTATGAGGTCGTGAATTAAACACGCTTCTACTTGTGTGATCAAAGTACTAAATTCCTCAAAAGTCAGCAATGCCTTGCCAACAATTCTCTTCCAGTGATTCAAAACTCTGATAGTAGTTGATTATCCCAATCAAGCTTGTGCAACCACAACTGCTGCAAGAAAATTTTGTATACAACAACCGGGCTAATTAAACCCAGTGGATCAAATATGGCAGCAACGATAGAAGAGATAATACGTTTGCTGATAGGAGAGTTTTTAGGATCTCGCAATTTTTGAGCACATGTTCCCTTGGAATCAGAAACTGATCTGATAATGGATGCCATAGCAAACCTAGTGTTTTGATGCCTTCATTGCTCTCCAGCTCAATGGGTACCTCCATCTCTGCAATCAGGAGGGACTGCTTCTAATATGATGGGATGCCTGGCACAAAACGTGCGTAGGTGAAATCCCCCTCGTCCCAAAAGCGTGATGAGTTCTTGCTGTAGTCGTAGTGCATCTTCTATGGTGTTGGTTCCACAGAGAGCATCATCCACATAGAAACTGTTTGTTAATGTTTCTGGTGCTAGAGAAAAGTCCTTTGATTCACCTTCTCCAAGCTGCTGTAAACAACGTGTTGCTAGATAAGGTGCTGATGCAGTGCCATACGTCACTGTTGACAGCTCGTATGTTCTTAATGGTTCCTCTGTCGATCTTCTCCACAAAATTCGCTGCAACTTTCTGTCGTCTTAATGAGTCCTCACTTGGCGGTACATCTTAGCTATGTCTGTGGTGAATGCAATTTTGTATGTTCTGAATCGTAAAACAATGGAATACAAATCTTGTTGTACTGTAGGTCTTACAAGAAGTGTATCATTCAAAAACAGTCCGTTGCTCGAACGACATGAGCCATCAAAAACAACGCGAGTGCGTGTTGTACTGCTTGAACTCTTGAAAACCGCGTGATCTGGAAGGTAATACCGTTCCTCTGCGCTGCTTGCGTCTTCATTAATCTGGTTCATATGACCCAGTTCTTCATATTCTTTCATAAATTCAGAATATGCTTGATGCAAATCTGGATGTTCCTGGAACCGTCGCTCTAGCTGATGAAATCGTCGCTTTACTTGTTCATACGACTCTCCTAGACGACCCTGATCTTCACGTCGAGGAAGTCTCACAATGTATCGTCCTGTATCATCTCGTGCGGTATGCTTCTTGAAGTGTTCTTCACACATTTCTTCAGCTGTCCATGTCTTATTAGGCAATTAGGCTTCATTAGTTACAGAAGACAACAAATAGTGAAATTTTTTAACATCGTCCAGCGCTTGGTTATTAATTATCAAACTGCTGAAAGTGTCATAAAAATGTCTAAATTCTGTTATCTGACCTCTGAATTTCGGAATTTCAATAGTAGGTAATTTGATCTTAGGCGTTAAACTGTTACCACTTTCATGCGTTGCTCTAGGCTTCTGTGATTCTGCTAAACTAACGTATTTCTTAATGTGCGTCATACTAGCCTTGACTGCAGCTCGTTTTCTGACTAATGCTTTGCGTGTTTGGGAATCAAGGGTGCTAAGGATTGGTAAGGAAGAGCCAACTTACCGATTTATGTGCTGCTTTGATCGAAGGTTCCGTCTACGTACGCTGGCAACTAAGCTGCTCGGAAGCCATCATCCGCTGTGCTCACGTTGAGGCTTGTTGCTATGCTGTGTTGCGATCTTCTTGCTTGAAGTTGTTTGTTTGCGAATCTTTATAGAATCGAAGCTAACCCACAATCCGGCACGGTAAGAACCATGTAAAGATGCTCAAAGTAGACTATTTGGTTCAAATCTGTGGATTGTGGGTACACATGAACACTATAAACATACGAAGCACTTCCAGCTACATCACTGCTCACTGCTCGTTGGTCACTGCTCGAGTCACTGCTGCTAAACTGCTACATAAGGCTTCGACTGTTACATTCAAAAACCCACACAGTGCTCCAGCGATAAGCACTGGGCGCCGAATAATCAAAACAAAGAAAAAGAAGGAAACTACCTTCCTCCGCGCACTGCCATGCAAGATGAAAGCTTAAACAGGCTTTAAAAAATTGCCTCAAAAATTCCCTTTCATTTCAGGCAAACCATGACGATCCAGTCAGTATAGCAACTTGGCCGCGGGCTGCACAACCGAGCAATCGTAGTTGCATTTTCGACAGAATCAAGGAATTATCTCTTCTGAGAGCGTCCAGACCAGCTCTCGGGCCCACTATTCAATGGCTACCTCCTTCCCCGGGAATAAACCGACCGGGTGTGAGGCTGACGACTCACATCCATCCATTGCCAAGGTTGTGAATAAGTGTACCTATATCTCCGCTTCCCAACACGTCTTCATGAAGTGCTAAAAAAACAACTGTTTCCTTCATACAAAATGGAATTTTGCTTATAGGATACAAGTAAGGTAGACACCGTGCGCCATTCACTAAACCTTACGTTATTTGTATATAAATTCAATGTAGCGTCTTTCTAAATATGTTTATGAAACCCACAAAACACGTTCTATACACCAGTCGTTCGAAAAGCAACACAGAACACGTGTACAGAATCCTGCTCACTACATCTAAATTACAAATGTGTGAAGCTTCATCTCCACGGGTTTGTACTGGCGAGATAACATTATACAGCAAACAGACCTAAAACAGTATTTATGTTCCTAAGTTATAACAAGGAAATAGAATAATGGACGACAATATATTTAAGTGTAACAAAACATGACAACAAACAATCAAGACAACGGGCAACTGCCTAAATTTTCTCCCATTAATTTTATTTTTCCAACCCTTCCAAAACAATTATGACTATTTTAGCAGCCTTAAAAAGCATGTCTAACCATTTGTCCGTTGAATGGCGTGCAATGGTAATCTTTTTACTGAAGAAAAGAGAACAGTAGTGACTACGAAAGAACATTTGTGAAGAAAGAGTGAGATGAAGAAAAATAGCTTTGGAAAAGAAGTTTCCACCATTTTAAAGGAAGATGAACACTGGGAAACAGAAGCCATTTGATGATTCCTGTGGGGTAGATGCCTAGTCAACGTCCGTGTTATGAATTACGTAGGGAAAAAGGAAGTAAATACACGTCTGTGTGTGTGTGTGTGTGCGCGCGCGCGCGTGCTTGCGTGTGTGTGCGCGCGTGCTTGTGTGTGTGCGCGCGCGCGCAGTCACTGAACATGAAGTTCAGCAAAATAGTACAGAAAGTATGACAACTAAACCCGCCTGTTCCAGGGTCGATTACAGGAACCAGTGCACTTGTAGTGAAAAATTCTTATTTGCAAACCTTGTATGGAAATTTTTAAAAATATTCATCTGGCAAGTCGACATACTTTCTGCCGTCCCATCTAGCAACCATCAGATGAGCAACGTACGCATTGCTGCAGGTGTGCAACAGATACGAAGACTGTGAGAGACATAGGGTCTCTGCAGTGAAGTCACATTTTAGCCTATTTGATTACACACATGTATCGGGCGACAACTGGATTGAGTCACTTACAGCTGGAATTTTGGAAAAGCTTCATTTATAAAACTCTTTGGAACAAGAAATACAATTATGTCAATATTGTACATACCGTGTATTATGTTCGCACTTATTTGTCTTCATCAAACTAACGATTAATGCACCAAGTTACCATGTTTATAGTCGGACGCGTTGCGGCCCTCTTCGGTGCCATCCTCAGGGAGTGCCGTCTTCACTATTAATTTTCTCAGCATGTCAAATGGCTATAAACAATCGTCCGATTGTATACCGTAGAACTGTAGATTTCACACTGATGCACAGATTCTTTTAGGTGTATCCGCGCATGAATTGAAACTACTATATGTGCTTGACTTTGCTCACTTAACCACACTGATGCGTTTACTTTTAACAGTGTCAGGCCGCGGGGTTTACTTGCTGCTTCCCGCGGTCACATTTCATATAACGGCTGTGTATCAGTTGCGTCCTGGTCTGTTTAGGGACAAAGTACTAGTTGCGTCCCTTGGTCACTATTTGGTAGATCTCCTTGTCATTCAGGGTTTCCCCAAGTCGCGTTTCCAAAAAATATTTGTAAACAAAATGAAACGATGGTGTTCTATTAATACAAATGTAAGTGCTACATAAAGTGCAATGAGAGTCCAGAGATGCACAAACATGATGCAGATAGTGAAGCCTGCTTAAACCGACAGATATTAAACAATTCTGTCAAAAGGAAAGCAAAGGAGGACTTGTGTGAAAGACCGCGCAAACTCATACATAAAGAACTACGCAGCCAGTACTTGGATACTCTCACTTAAAGCAACTGCTTCCTCTCCCAGCAGATATTGATGAACCTCATGAAGTATGCTGTACAAATGTTAAAAATTTCGACAGAACTTACTTGTTAATGACTCGTAAAAAAACTATTGTAATGTTTTCTTGCAAAGCAACTTACAGATTTTAGCTCCATTGATGGGCTTTACGTTGACGGGACATTCAAATCAGCACCGAAGTTTTTCCACCAACTATTTACAATTCATTGACTATGTGCAACTTGCATTTGTCTTACCGGCCAATAAACATCCAACGTCCTATGAGGATGTATTTAGACATACGGTATCAGAGGCTGAAAAACTTGGTGTGGATGTTTTCCCAACAATTGTTTATGCTGACTTCGAAACCACCATTCACAACGCAGTGACAACAGCGTAGCCGGGCTGTGCAGTTAAAGCATTTCGTTTCCATTTAGGACAGAGCTTGTGGCGGAAAATACAATCTTTAGGACTCAGGAAGCAGTTTGGAAAGAAAGAATCTTAGGTAAGTCAGTTCTTGAAGAAAATACTCGGACTGTCGCTATCACCACCGGCGGAAGTCTGCGACTGCTTTACGTTGGAATTGTTATCCAATCTTCCGAACGACAGGCGAGTGGAACAGTTTTGCGACTACTTGCTAGAAAATTATATTGATGCAGACTCCACTTTTTCTCCGCCTGTTTGGTCCGAATGTACTGCATCATCATTGAGGACCATAAACGCATGTGAGTCATTCCATGCCCACTTCAATGCACTATTTTACAGTGCGCATCATAGAATTTTTATTCTTGTATCTGCACTGCAAAAAATACAGAATGAGACATACATCAAAATGAGAAAATGAGATACACTAAGATTTAAAAAAATCAGCTACATTAAAAAAAAGTGTTGACTTAAACTCCTCAAAATCTGGACAGTATATGGTTAACATGATTTCAAGAATCGAATTTGTTTCCTCAGTGTCGTATAAATTTGTACCAAACACACATTTGTAATTCCTTATTGCTTGCGTTTACGATGCCACTTGCCACTTCTGTAACTGTGCATGTTATTGCACAAAAGATAACAGATACTACGCACTTCAAACCACATTGAGCTAAGAGTTTTGAGATCGGAAGGTATACATTTTGAAAATAAATATAAATTCGTGATACTAAAATTTACCTTGATGTCACAAATAAAGGAAGCATTTGTTGGATCCAACGTAAATACAAAATCTACATTACAATATCCATTCAGGTTCTGTTCTCATGTCTCATTTATAGGCACAATATATTCAAGAAACTGGCATCTTTTATTTGTGCTTACTTATTAATTTCAGATTTAACGTTTGTGTTCTTGCTACTCTCATTTTTGGTATCTCTTCAACCTGATATTTCGAAGGGGTTTGTTTTCGTATCATGAGTGAAAACAACTGTTCACATAAAAATGTGCTACTGATTATCAAACATATTTGGAGAACAAACTGAATAGCTTCTGGACATGAAACAACAGTATGTTAATGAAATATCACACAGGCGATTCTGCAGAATGGATAATAATACGAGCACAGTTCGGGGGTCAAGTCCTTGGTACTCCAACTCTTTCCGGAGACAGTGTTTACATCAGATCATAACAATAACTTGAAATGGGCGATATCAGGAACATAATGTGCCTGTCATCTTCCCCGAAAAGATTTTTTAATGGGGCTTAAACATTAGGCAGTAACATGATAGAACAACTGTGTTGACGATATCATTCAAAAATTCTGTATGTGTGCATATAATTGTGTATAAAGTACAATAAAACTGTGTAAGAACCTTCCAATTGTTGGACATTTTGCACACCCATATCTTTCGATGTAACTGATACAGTTCCTTACAAACCGCGGGGAGCAAATCGTCATGCTTGGGGTTGACAACTTGGGACGCAACTGATACACGTGAAGCAGAAACCTTGGGACGCAACTGATACAATTTCTTGACCGCGGGACGCAACTCGTACTTCCCCGTCAGGCCGGCGTTTTTGTAATTATTCACACCCTTTGATTGTTAGGCGTTTATTATGTCAATACTGTACATACCGTGTATTATGTTCATACTTATTTATCGTCATCAAACCAACGTTTAATGCTTAATGTTTAACACTCCGACTTGTTGAAAGCCGTCATGAAATTGTGGTCGGTGTGAAGACTACAGTTCTACAGTATATGGTTGGGTGATTGTTTATAATCATCTGATGTGTTGAAAAAATTTAACAGTTAAGACGACACTCCCGAGGACGGGGCCGACGAGCGCGGAAACGCGCTGTAATATTAGTTAAACAGTGTAACTTGGTGTACGAGAGGTGGTGCATTAAACGTTGATTTGACGAAGACAAGAAATACAGTTTCCACCTAATTCGTCAATGGCATTAATGTAGCTAGGGCAAGAGTTTTGTGCCTGATTTCTTTTGTTAATGTGTAGTACATGCGCCATGCAGCAGTCGTAACCGCTCAGGTCCTACTTTGAGCTTGAGAGTGTGCCCTCGTGGATGTGAGAGGTAGTACAGTTGAACTCGGTTGTAACGACCTCGGTTAGTGCGAGGCAGGCTACAACGTTATACGTTCCGTGGTATTAACTAATTTCCCTGAAGGCAAGTGTTTTTCTTTCTTGCTTAGTACGACATACATAACAGCATGTTCCTCGGGTACAACGACATAACCAGTCATCCGTTTTAATATAATATTCCAAGAAGTAAGCTATTCCGAGGATTAAACCCTCACCTTGTCCTTGAGAAAGAAAGTCTTCTAAGTTTCAGGTACCTATATAAATTCCAGGCCTGGAAAATTAAAATAGTAACGGTTATTCGCGTTGTGCTTTAAGTTGCCCTCTACTTCTCTACTCCAGCAATTAACAAGAGGCTGGTACAGGCTACAGTCACCAAAAACAGGTTTTGAGTGTCGATGTGAAAGTGATTAGGAAATATAAAATGTAAGAAGATACTAAGGTGATATGTGTCAGAAATATGGTCTCGTAAATTCAACGATCCAAAAGATTTGTGTAAGCAGAACCAAAATTATTAATGCGTTTGAAAACAGCGGATCGAGAATAAAACGATGTGGAAAGGCTGAACGAAGTGACGTCGAAGAAACGCTGCTTAAGCGGTTTAAGCACGACAGAAGTGGCAATGTACCAGTGAGCGGATCTCTTGTCATGACAACGTTTGTTCTTACTCAATTTCAATTTCAAGTCAGTAGCGTAAACCGGTATAAAAATTTACAAAAGAGAAAAGTAATTTTTATTGTATATATTAATTGTAACTTAAATTTGAAACTGACCTTGTCGTTAACATTAAGTAAAATGCAAAAGGCCTGTATTTTGTCCTGAAATATTTTTCCTTCCTTTGTGGCACTCACCTCTCTGAGAGCGACACGCGGTTATAACGACACGATTTACACGTATAGGTCCCTTCGATGACATTAAACCCCGAGTTCGACGGTATTTATAATTCTGAATATAGTACTAAAGCATATCTGTAAATAAATTCTGCAGCAGTTGTCCAAAGATATGAAGCATTTGCCTTGACTGAGAACGGCTGCATATCACAACAGACGTATTTACGTACAGTTTCCACTTATCATCCTTGAGAAAGGACCGTGCAAACCACTAACTGCCTTTCTAGTAACCGGAGCCGGGAGTTTAATACCGAAAGGATACAATGCGGACTTCTGTTAAGTGAAGTTGCGTAGTTTGTTAGATGAAAGGTGTTACATGTTCTTTAACGTCCGTAACTATCTACCATACTGCGCAGCCTCCATTTCCAGGTGTCCGTAATGTAATGTCCTTACTGCTTAGCATATCTCGGTGACTTCGGTGTTCAGGGACAGAATACGTCTTCTTGTGTTCATCATCACACTGCTGTCATTAATTACTTTTTCCTTGTATAATAACAATATAAAACCCTTTCAAACAAAAATGCAGGCCTACGTATTGGCGAGATCTGTACTTGTACAGAAATACAAATAGGCCTACTTATAAGCACACAAAACCAAACACCCTTTAGTGTATGCATTATAACATTTAGAGCGTCAGCGGTTTTGCAACAATATATGTGTCCGCAATACTTCAACACTAATGGCAGTAAAGTATAAAATTTAGGAAAGAGTATCTGTAAACTGATCCACTGTTCGCCGTGTATCTCTTGCACCACAAATAAACACCGTCACGGTAAAAGCTTGGTTACGAGGAATCAAAACATCACCGCACATCACAGCCTTACATCATTATCATCATCATCATCAACACATTATTTGAGCAATGCTCTACTGTAACGCGGTTGTCATAATACAGATCTTTTCCTAATTGGCACGCCAGGAGTCAACAAAATCTTACTGCATATAAAATTTCTAATGTTAGCTTGAGTAAAGTAATCCCAACAGGTTCCTGCCGAAACATGTTGCCTATATGAGAAAATATATGTATGTCAGAACATTTACGCTGTTGTACTAGTCGGATAACTATAGAAGACACTAAATCTAATGCAAAATAGTTACAATGTACATTGACACCGCGTGGCAGGACAATTTAATTGTCTGATAACATTCACAAACCGTCTGAAATTTGATGTATAATTCTTCCAGTACTTCTGAGTTCTACTCAGAATCGCGACACCGGCGATTACCGAGACATGTTCTGTTAACCCTTGATTATGAAACGTTACTTCGCTGTTTAAGCATCAGGCTGATTTTATATTCACGCAGTGGTGAAAGGTTCACATAATTATCTCATGCAGATAACAAAGAGACCCACACTGAAGTGGAACTAAAAACAGTTGGCTGATTTACATAATATTTAAAAACTTCATTTGTACACAAAGGCAAACAAGAATTCAAGGAATAATATTTTCATCATAATACAACTGCGTGGAAAACGCTGTGGGCAAAGTGGACGGTAATTCGTGGCCGAGAACGGGCACTGAGCTCGGCGAAATTAAATTACTCCGCCAATGGGACACAGGGACCTTACACACAATCATAGTGAGGTCACTTCGTAAAGTCTCCACCTAGAAGATGAAGCTTCTGTTTGCAACTGTACGATTCCCGTACGTTTAAGTGTCTAGCGTTGGAGACCCACATGGTCCATCACAGCAGTCCTGATGGTAGGTGTAATAATACTGGTGGGATGATAATCGATAGATCGGATAACCTGTCTCAGTGCCAATTTGTCCATAACACATCCCACATGACCTAAACTGGGACTGAACGTGGGCCTCTGTGGTGATAAGCTGGCAACCAACATCCTGGGCTACGGCACGGCCAAAAGAATCAATTTAATATGTGAACCAAGCACGTTGATATAACGGTAAGATTCAATATGTACCGGTTCGAGTATCAGTCGGAAGGCTAACGTGGGTACTTCGTTATTTTCCCCAGCAACTCCAGGCAACTGACGAGCTATTACTTCGACTGATCCACACCACTACTCCCTTTCAAATTCTTTCCAGTTCATCAATCACCAATCATCTCACCACTGACGACATACAGTTCGAGACACTTAGAGCGTCATAAAATAATCCACAAAAAAAATACTCTGTAGAAACAGCTGGTCAACAATAATCATTCAGTATAGAATCAAAAGAGGCCAATCACTGTACCAAAAAGAAGTCCCGCTATTAAACCCTAACCTGAATCAGTTGATTTTAACGCATTTACAGCTGTCATCGCACAACCTATCTAGATATATTTTGATTATGATTGTGTTTGCGTATGGGTCTTAAAATATGCGGTTAAAAATAAAGATGTAATTCTCATTAATGATACCCAGCGTCTGTTTCTTGAACGTCATATATGAGAAGTAAAACGAGTCATGACCTGCTGGGAACATATACAGATTACAAACAAAAACATGTCGTACGTCTGTTTCGCTGCACTACTTTTTGTAAAAGAATGCACGTACACACAGTCCAACAAAAATCAAGCGGTATGAAATTTCCTAAATCCCGAACCGGCAGACACGTGACGTACAGTTGCCGTCAAAATTCGAGTCGTTTTATTTTCCTCATATTTGTGCATTCGTGGCGTTTCTCTGTCGTCCATTCATTACAATCAATCACGCTGCGTATATATGAACCAAAGACACCAATACATTTTCCTTAACTTGAAGTTAAAACATGAATTCGTCATTAATTTTCCCACGCGTGAAAGTTAAGTAATGCGTGAACCAGGCTACGGAGGACGAACCGAAAGGCTTTAGTGTAGAATCGGGTCCAGGGTACCCTGGTTCGATGCCAGTCTGCGGCGCTGCACAGTGGGTCAAATTAAGCGAGAGCTGACCAAAATTAAAATTCACCGACATCCACCTTATTGTGTTCCATATTACATAAAATAAATTCATTTTCTGTAAATAATATTAATATAAACTACAGGCAGAGCCGATTAATATTTTGATGATTCAAGTGTACATGCCAACATCGGAGCATGAAGATGATGAAGTTGAAGAGTTTTATGGCGTAATTGAAGAAATTCTTGAAGAAGATGGAAAGAGTAACACAAACGCCATTATAATGGGGGACTGGAATAGTGTTGTTGGAGATGAACCATATAGGAACATTGTTGGACCACATGGACTAGGAAGAAAGAATCACAGAGGCCAAATGCTTATTAACTTCT
>Ga0268261_10003983_pt1 | contig 10986 bp, 10 predicted proteins | sample TergutNc150P1_FD_190353 | JGI IMG/M metagenome (GOLD analysis project Ga0268261, IMG submission 190353) | Nasutitermes corniger P1 segment gut microbial community from laboratory colony in Florida, USA - Nc150 P1 (SPAdes) (version 2) | ecosystem: Host-associated > Arthropoda: Insects >...
CCCCCCCCCCTCCAATTTTTTTTTAAATTTTGTCCTTAACTTTATTACTGGTTTACAGAACAAACAATAAAATCAGAGAGTGTCATCTAAAATGCATTGTTCTGGCATACAAAATTGAGAAAAAGAACAAAAATTCATATGAAAGGAATGGACAGACATATTTTGCTGTGGATTATGACAAAAATATCATATCTAACAACCTGTGTCAATTGTGCACACTATCTCCAAATTAAATAACTAGGCAGCAAGGACTTCTTACAACAGGACAGAATTAGAGATAAAGTACCCTCAAAGCAAAGAACTGAAGGAACAGTTCTGTCAGCACCTATCCTGATGATATATACATGCTGAGGTTTTGTGTTTCATATCAAAATCTTTTTGTGATGCCAGTTAAATCTCATGTCCAATCCTCAAAACTGTACCACTACCCTAATTACATCTATTCCTTGTATCTGGCTGTCACTTCCTGCACATGTCATTGTATTAGACAGCAAGTTAAAAAACTGGCCATTCAACTGTGACAAACTGATACAATAAGAAAGTTCCATTTACATTTTAATCTCAGTCACATATTCTTGGTGTTGAGGATTTAAAATTATTCCTACTTAACCAATTGAAGTATAAATTCTGTATGAATTATATTTAAAATATAGGCAGCACATCTTCATTACAACTAGGCAATGATATCTGGAGAAACGGCCACTGTTTATTTGGAGAATCGTGGAAAACAATAAATTACAACACGTTTGATAAAATTACTTCACAAATATTCAGATCCAACTCCTTGTTCATTTCTTTGTTTCGTGTGTTTATGAGTGAAGATGGTGCAATTAAACTGCCGGCATTGGCTAAAATGCCCAGGACCCTTGTAATATATCACGACATTCGGCAATGAACAGCTTAACTTCTCTCGCATCTTCGGTTAGCTCACTGCGTACTTGACACTTTCAAACCCACTAGCACCTTACTAAGTCAGTTGCGTTTTAACTTACGAAGTGCTCAGCATTTACATATCTCGAAGGCTACGAAACCTAACCTAATAATCAAACTGTCTGGCACCGTACCTGATACTGTTTCAGAATTAGTATTGGGTTGAAATACAGTTGAAATGGTGAAACCAGGTCCAATTGCTGGAAAAACAAAGAATGAACATTACTTTAACTGATGCACTTTTTAATGTGTATACATTTACAACTAATTAAAATTTCATGACGACAAACTGCAAACCTGCTACGTACCACTGCTAATGTAGTAATAACACATGCCGTTGTGTACGCTCTGGTCACAACAGGCATTTGCATGTACTCTTGTCGGAATGTTTGATATGCCATCGTATACGGCTGTCGTCACATTAAGTACTCGTCACACGCAATATGGATACCATATTAGATAAATATATTGTACCCACAGATCACTATAACATCCTCATGCCCAGCCAGGTGTTTCACATAACGAATGGGAGGGATATGCAGTTTGACCAAATTGTTCCAAGAAGTGTGCACTCTTACGCGGCCAGTCCGTGGTACTTGAACTTCGTTGGCAACCATGGTCATTACGTACACCAATAGTCAAACGATAAGGAAACCGAGAATAGGCGGGACCACAGAGTCATGGGAGGGATTAAACTCTGCTGCCTGTTAGTGCTACCTTAGATGTGTTCGTGTATGCTTTAAGTTTGTACGAGACGTTTTTTGCTGTTAATAAATGTAAAGTACAGGCATTAGTGTCGTGAACGTAGACAAGGTTGTGCGAGATGATCCGCGCACTGTGCAAGTCGACAAGGCATATCTGTGTGCAGGAAATAATGCAGTAGTTCATTTGTTTGCTGTAAAAGTTGGAAGTTTACTGTCAGTATTGGGTGACGTTTGTTTAGATGAACATGAGTAAATGGTACAGTTCCTTGTCACTGTGACGAATGAAACAGTTTGCAATATGTTAACGTTATATAAAGGAAAATCCAAAGTAGAATGTGACTGAATTACTTCCTCTTAGTATCCTTTGTAAAATGAGTGAAAATGCAGCAGAAATTAATGGTCGAGGGGGTAAGTACAGTAATAAATATGAACGATTTTAAGTTCTGATTACTAATCGGGATCCTGCCACTGCTGTTGATTTGGACGCGTGAGATGCTACTGTGTTGACAGTAAAGTTTTTTTTATGACGTAAGCGGTAGTAGGAATTGTGCTGAGAGAATCTTAACGACACTAACACGAAAGAGGCGGTTGCTTGTGGTTAGTCATTCGATGTGGGTGAAGCCTTTATTATGTTTCAACACGTGTTATCAGGAGCGTAGACTGTGTGGCATTAGATGGTGGGACAATTAAGGACGTGCAAAGAATGTGGGAGGAAGCAGTAGTAGCCTCACCTTAGATATCCGGGTATTTGCTTCGAGGGACTGATGAAAATAAGTGCCCAACCCGGAGTGAATACTCTTTAATAAGCCACCTGTTTCCATCACATGTTGAGTGATGCAAAATATTAACAAGATTTTCACGTTGTACCCATAAACTGAGTCTGGAAAGAACCATGCAAGTTACTTCTGGCACTTAATCTTTCATGGTTCACTTAGCATAGTGGCCTCCATTGCCATCCTAACACAAGATATGTAAGTAAATATACTGTACACATAAGGTGTTTGGCAGAACTGTATATAATATGTAGCCCCATTTTTCTTCATAATTTAGTTTGTTGTGGATGATTAGCTTCGTCTACTGCCCTGTTTTAAATTAATGTAAAGAATTTTACACTCTCTTTGGAAAATGTACCTTCTCCACAGATTATGGAAGTAAGGATATCTGATGTGATCATTATTTAGTTTTATTGAAACTTAAAATAGAACTACAGTACTCAGTAGTGCTATATTATTTTTGAAAATGTTTAAAATTGTTCCTCTTCCTAATGCAGTTCGGTGCAACCATACATGATTCCTTAGCACAGAGAAACAGCAATGTTTATATTCATAAAATGATTCATGGTTCAGGCACTGGGCCTAGTGAGCTTCCCCAGGTGACTGGAGTTGTTAGTGGTTCATTCAATGCTCTATATAGTGTCAGTTCCAATGTATTATGTGCTACATAGATGATGCACTGTACATTCATTGAGAGAGTGTTATCAGCAGTAATATCAATCACATTTGGGCCGAAAATGACCTGCACACAAGGGTCAAACAAAGCTACGAGCAAAGATTTTCCATCACCGTCTGGTGTGGTATTCATGGTTTTCTAATTGGCCTCCACATATTTTCTGCATGCTTGACAGGACCTATCTGCTTGGACCTTTTCAGAGCAGCTATTGTCAGAATTGCTGGCAGATGTGCTGTTAGACAATCAGTGAAGGTGTGGTTCATTCATGACATTTCCAGCCCATTACGGCATGGACGCAAGAGAATACTTGTACAGTGTTGTTTCCCTGCATGGTGAATTTGGCTAGCTGGCCTTTTCTTATGGCCTGCTGACTCAACTGATCTACATTTACTTGAATTTTTCATCTGGGGATATCTCAGATGTTTTGTCCTTGGGACTTTATTAGACAAAGAAGATGAACTGTCTAGGGTCCAGGCAGAACACCTGGTTTTTTAAAGTAAGTGTGCAGGCGGTTGTGCGATGAATTCAGTGTTCATTACTTGGAACAGCTAGATTAGTGCATGGCCTGGTAATGTTGAAAAGCTTGATCACAATCCTGCTGTATCGGTTTCACCTTTGGATACTCAACCATGTGACGCGTAACATCAGGCATACCCATCACGCAGCGTGATGTTCAAAATGCTGAATGTTTGGTATAGATGAAGGCCATTTAATGGCCTCCTTATGCACCTCTCATTTAAATTTCACTCTCCTGCACACCACGCTGGACATTTAATTCCAGTGTGGAAGGGTTAAAATTTCCTCCAAAAATTTCATATGGGAATTTCAGTCACATCTTGGAACCTTATTCTTGCCACTGAAAACAGCTTTACCTGCTGCCCCATGTTATCCAAAGAAGGACATGCAGACCCTGTGCATATTTGGCCTCTCTATCAGGGAGTACTTGTAAATGGCAATTATATATGCTTGAATTGTGGTGAGAACCAACCATGTGAAGTTATGCACAGCAGTCCTACATATGCTACAACAGGCATTGACAGGGGTACAGAGGTAGCTGAAAGCCCCTGCAGGGACCATAGGCATGGTGCGTCCTCAGGTTGTGGATGGAGGAACGGCCTCCTATATGGAGGGTAGCTGTGAATAAATTGAATAAGCAGCTGCGGACAGCCGACTAGAGGTGGTCCTCCAGCTTGGGGCTTGGGCGAGGTGCTAACAACCCCTCTCTGTAAAAAACACATGTTAAGAATTACTCATAAGTTGAGTTGCTTCCTCTGGAGACAAAACAAAACAGGTAAACTACTCCCCCACTCGGATCTCCGGGGGGTGGAGTGTTTCTAGAGAAAGTATCACACAGCCGTAAACGAAATAGACCATAGTAGTTCACTGACCTGTAATTCAGTAATGAGATGGTGCAGGTAGTTTGGAATAACTTTCTGTAGTATGCTTTGAATGGAAGTATAAGACATAGGTTTGTCAGTGGAATTAAGTGTACCATGTACATGTGTCAGAATGAAAGTGATCTTATTTTAATTTGCATTATTCTTATTTTCAGAGCAGTTTGAAATGCTGAAAGCTCTTTATGATTTTAAAGCTACATTTGCCAAAACTCTTAGCTTTCAAGAAAGTGATATGTTTATTCTTCATCAAGCAAACACCAAGCAACGAAATTGGTGGCAAGTGGTGAATTCTAGTGGACAAGTGGGTTATGTTCCTTCAAATTATGTAACTACCGTTCAGGTAGGAGGTGTGTCAGTACTAGAACCATTTGCATTAAAATATGGGGTATAACCACTTTTTTAAGCTTTTGTAGTACAAGGATTTTTGAGTATTGGTTATGTCTGTAATTGCTGTTTGCTGAATCTAGAAGTTTCTTATTTATGGGGAACTTTTATCATTGTATTGTGTGGAATTATGGAAAATTTCCTAGTATTTGGCCATAGGCTTTAATGAATTTGTGCGCTGAGAAGACAGATTATATATTTACCATTATGTACCTGTTTGTTTACCTCGCTGAATGCTGAATTAGCTGTAGTGTTCAGGATTGTTAGTTATTAAGTTTTGTTATATCTCTTCTTACCTTGGTAATGGATGTTGCTTAGAAGGTGTTAGTAGTGGTTTGTGAGGTGGAGGTATTTATTGTGATGTGTGAAATGATTATAGAATGTGACCCGTATGGGAAATTGTAGTAATACAGTACTGTGTTGCAGATGTGTGAAATACCAACTGACCGCTACAGGTATAACATGGGACAAAATACAGATTAAAAAATTCATACAAAACAGGGCTATGAAAGAAAAAGTAATACTGTGACCTTGAAAACGTCAGTGTAGTGTAAATTTCACAATTATAGTGATAATGGTACTTGAGTTTTAGATACAAATTGTACACTTAAATAATAAGTGATGTATATTACTACATAACAACTATGACACAAAGCATATGTTCAAAGAATTTAAAATTTTTACGGTTACGATAGAAGTAACAAACATCTTATATATATAAAGATGAATGTTTGTTTGTTTGTATGTTTGTTTGTACCTAATACAAATCCACATTTCTGAACCGATCGGAACCAAACTTTGCACACATCTCCCCTGTGGTCTGGAAGAGACCATAGGGTATGTATGGGCCCACAATATTTCACCTTTCCCACCTTTTTGACCTATTTTGTCGGGAGCGGGTGCCGATTTGTGCGCAGTAGATGGCTGCCGGCGCCACATTGCACCGCTACTGCTTTATATCCGTGATGTGGCGCGTGCTTTTGTGACGTCACGCACGGTGGGTTGTGCAATGAAAACACGGAGAAGTGAACAGAATGCGTGTGTGTGAAAATGGAAACCTGATGAGACGGGATGGAAGTGACTAATGAATTGCACTTGCAATTGCATTACAGTTATACAAATAATAACGTAAACCTATCTAACCTTCGTCTGTCCTTCTTCCATTCCCTGTCTACGGACAATACATTTTTTTCACCCTCTCAACCTTTCCCGTCATTCAGCGAGATGTTTTGTTAATGGGATGACAACACAGTGCTGCCAACCCTGACAGTCACGTGTGTGTCTGTGTCGGGAGCCCCTGTGTTTATATACCTTCTTCGACCTCCTCACCATTTCGTCCTTTCTGGGAAACGTTTCGCGAACGGCATGACAGCACTGTGATCCATGCTTCTCACATGGGCAACTATATGTTGCATGCTCGAGAGTCGGAACCCCTACAAACATTTACATTCCGGCTCCTGAAGGGAAAACAAAGAACTTCAGTGACATTTCAAACAGACGGTAACATTCCAATTTCGTTACGTGTCTTTGCTTTCCTATTAATTGTCGAACAATGCATTGTATTCATTAACGATGCTGCCTTCTTCTTCTTCTTGCACATGTGCTTTTGTGTAAGTTGTGGACCCTTTCATACGTAACATGGCACATATTTCACTCCGAAAATACATTTCCACAATTTATTACGTCTTCCCTTTTTTGTTATATAATACACAAAATTGCTATCCGGTTTCGCCATTGGTCATCCCGGGCAATGCCAGGTACCGCTGCTAGTATGCTATAAATAGATACAGTCCTAACACCATATGTAATAATGTAATTAGATATTTTTTATAATTTTATATTCATATTTTAAAAGGATAGACCAGTAGGCAGAGAACATTTGCATTTTTATATTTTTTATTTTTATAAAATTTTTGCCTTGTCAACAGGGTGAAACTTTGCAGTTTATAAAAATGACACATTTTTCGTACCACCTGGTATGTATGTCCTGATGATGACCTAAAGGTCAAAACGCTTACCTAGTTAATGAAACTACATTGAATTTGATCGAGAAAGTGTTAGGTACAAGCACTGATTGTGTAAAATGGTACAGTGAGTATAAAATAAGATACAACATGTCATACATAAAAGATGTAAAAATTAGATAAGGCTAAATGATTATATTTAATGAGAAGAATGCATAATTGTGATTTTGTTTTTAGGTTAGTGTTGAATACTTGATACAGTTCCTAGACAGGTGTTTGCAAGTTCTCCGAGGAGAGGGAGCAGATGCTGATGGTTGCTTGGCACCAGACCAGCAAGATTTGTTGTTGCGTTTGTTGGAACGGAGAAAACAGGCCCAGCTGTGTTCTTCTAGGTCAGGGAAAAGGCATGCTCCTCTTCCTCCTGACTTCCATGTGAACATTAATTCAAATACCTCTCCAAAACTCCAGCATACTGTTGCAGCAGATGGATTTTCACATTCACCTGCTAGTGGTGCTTCTTCTTATGCGTCTGCTACCTCCTCCTTAGGGGGTAACGGAGATGATGCAGTGGTAAGTGTTGCTTTTATGTTGCCACTTAACACATTCAAGTTAAAAAGACACTTTCCTGTTTTAACACAAAAAGTTTGTTTTTTTAACCAAATAGTGACAAACTTTTACATTTCTCAGATTGTTGAAATGCACAGCTAGTTGGAGTCAACTGAAATGGAGATAAATATGTATTTTTTGCTGACATTCTGCAGTGCAGGGCTCTTGTGAATACTATAATGAATATTCATACACCATGAGAGCCAGGGCATTTTTTGATTAGCTAAGCAACTGCTAGTTTTCAAGTAGTAAGTTCAGTCAAAACACAACTATTTGATTGTCAATTAAAGTGGCGACATGTTTCGACTCAAGGAGTCATCATCAGGCCAATTATTGAACCATTTATGAGGTACGTCAAGTGAAACTGCTAGTTTCTTAAGAAGAATCCCGATTGCTGGAGTTTATTACCCAACAGTGTTTATAACCATGAAATCATTCATGCAGCCCAGTAGAGCTGTGTATTTGGATGCTCTGTCTTTGATGAAAATATTTCTGTCTTGAAATAAGAATTTACTGAAGTTGGAAGTACAGGATCATTAAAACTACACGGATTGTTGCACTCCAATTAATTAAGCAATTAATTGATTAATTTGTGGTCAAAGAACACCTGACATGTTGCAGGTGTATTATCAGTCAATGATTCTCCCTAATGACTTAAAATATTTGATGGCATAAACTGTAGCAGTTATAGCATTTCGGGAATGGTGGCTACAGTTTAAAAAAAAAAAATCTGTGAATAATATTGGATGAACAAGCGTAACGTATTGACTGTGTTGTAATGTGAACAGATTTTTGCATGCTCCATTGGTGTTACGATATCAGAAGCATTACTGTTAATGTAATGCATCAATAAATGTAGGCATTTTAAACATAATATGCCTTTTTGGATGATCCTATAAAACTTTTAACAAAATTCTCTTCAGTATTGTTGTTTCTGTAACACACGTTAACACAGTGCCCTTAGTTCACTGTTCATGATGCACATCATTGTTGTAGCACTTACATTTCTGGCAAACTCATTGTTGTAAGCCCATTCATATTTCTTTATCATTGGCCCTCGTAATATATGAAACTAAACACATACACATATAAACAGTGCTTGTCTTCTGACAGTACACAGTGGTGCACTGTAAAGTTAAGGATAAAATTCCTGTGCCCTACATGGAGGCATATAGTACGAGTAGATGTGAATTTCCACTCATTGTTAGCTGTGGAGCATGAGATGGAGGATAGTGTTCGACTTCATACACTGGCCGCCTTACCCATTGGGAAAAAACCCCTGATACCCATTGCATAGGAGACTGGGTGGGCTGTGGAAGTAGTTTAGACATTTTGGAGAAGAAAAAAAATCTTTGGCCTCTGCCAGGAATTGAACCATAGCCTGTGCAGTCCAAGCCTAGCCAGTGTACTAACTACATTATTCTTCCCCTCATCCAGCCACCTGTTTTCAGGAAGGAGGGTTCGCTAAGAAGGGGCTTGGGGTTTTGTAAGTGCTGCCACCTCCCCCCCTCCCCCCCAAAACAAACAGTGTGTGTTTATTTATTTATTGTGGGCTGGTGGGTTGTGATACAATGTGGTCTTGTGTATGGTAATTCAGAAGACTGGCACTGAATTATTGAACACTGTGAAACTTCAAATATCATTAAACAAATATGTTCTTAGGTCAGTCAGTCAGGTGTCAGCATTTCACCAAAGCTACAGTCTGATATGGCAAGTCATGTTAAACCAGGCAGCTTGGCTACAAGACAGGTGATTCATGTTGCCATGTGTGATACATCCCACTGTCATGCTAACAACGTAGCCCAAGATGAACAGAATGAGGTGAAGAAAACAACTGCCACAGTATCCACCACATCGAGTTTGCCTTCCAAGTCTCTGTCATTTGAAAGCAGTGCATCGTCTGATGTCAGAGATGATCTAGGATCACCAGTTGCTTATAAGCTGGTAGAACAGGTGCTTACTGAATCTTTTATGTAGAAATCAAACATCCTTGAACTAGTATTTGACAAGTGGGGTCATCAAACTGTTTTGGGCGATGACCAATGAAGAGAAATGTATAGTGTTTTTATTTTAAAATACCCACTTCTGAATTGCTGGCAGCTCTTCTGTAGCTTAGGGGGCAAGAATATAAACCGTTTGGCACCAGAAGTAAATAACCAAAGAGATTCAAATAATTCATCCAACAAGATGCAAAAGTTTCACAAGTTTATTACTTGACGTTTATGTGTGGCTCAACATGTTTCGGGGGTCTTCCCGCAACAACATCAGGAACATACAACTGCACTAGGAGCCTCTGGTTTTACCGTTGGAGAGAAGCAGCTGGAGCGTTGTTGGTTGTGGTCTGGCATAACCTGCCAGACCATGACCAACAACACTCCAGCCGTTTCTCTCCAACGGTAAAACCAGAGACTCCTAGTGCAGTTGTATGCTCCTGATGAGGGGCTGGGAGACGTTCGAAACATGTTGAGCCACACATAAACATCAAGTAATAAACTTGTGAAACTGTTGCATCTTGTTGGTTGAATTATTTGAATTGTATGCACAGACTTGTGAACGTCAAACCCAAAGAGATGTGTAGAAGACCAGAATTTAAATGCCCCTGCATAAGAGCAGATATATATATATATTTGTATGACATCAGCATTTTGAGCATCACATTGTTGCTTGCATATATATAAAATGTTTGGCACCAAAGGTTTAATGGTGTAAATATCAGTTGCTTGACCTGCTGGTCTGTGTATGAATCAAGTGATCAGTAACAGTTAAAAGAAACAGAAGACACAGAAGGTGAAATATGCATATCCTCATAGCAAGTAAAGATGATGATACTACAGAAATATTAAGGGAACTAAGGTGAAGTTTAAATCTTAGACCTTCCAAATACAAAGCAGGACTGCCACCCACTTGACCACAATGCTTGGTACAAATGTGAACTATATTTCAGGTTCGGAAACACACGCAGTTGAGCCATGAGATGTCTCGTGTAGCAGTTGCTGTTGTTGTTGGTAGCCTTTGTGATCTGCTGCCACCTTCAGTTACTCCTCAGCTGAATGCCATGCTGATGCATTTACAAGGACCCCTGGCTGCACCACAACCATTCATTGAAGAAACGCATGATGCTCGTAGGCTGAGAGTTATCTTCACAGAACTCACATCTTGTAAGGAAGACTCCCAGCAAAGGAGTTGGATGCTTTATGAAGATGAAACTACCATTATTGAATATATACAGGAACTTATATCTATTTTGGTAAGTTGTGGAACAAATACAGTACAATTCCTTCAAGTCCATACTTCTGATAATTAGCATGGGAATAATGTAATTCAAATAAATCAACCAACTAGATGCAACAGTTTCTCAAGTTTATTACTTGACGTTTATGTACAGCTCAACGTGTTTCAGGCGTCCTCACGCCCATCATCAGGAGCTGAACAGCTGCAGTAGCAGCCTCCGGTTTTACCTTTGGAGTATGGTGGTAGCAGTGCTGTTGGTAGTGGTCGGGCCACTCGGCCCGACCACGACCAACAGCACTGCTACCACCATGCTCCAACGGT
>Ga0268261_10003984_pt1 | contig 10986 bp, 10 predicted proteins | sample TergutNc150P1_FD_190353 | JGI IMG/M metagenome (GOLD analysis project Ga0268261, IMG submission 190353) | Nasutitermes corniger P1 segment gut microbial community from laboratory colony in Florida, USA - Nc150 P1 (SPAdes) (version 2) | ecosystem: Host-associated > Arthropoda: Insects >...
GGAAGTTATGGAAGGGTTCCATTTGCTGATGGTAGGGATGAGTGGAGGGTTGCTGTGAAAGTGACAGTTGCTGTGCTGGTGCTGTAGAAGGCAGGGAATTGCTTGACCAGTGCAGCATGTTGTTGCTTCTGACAACAGAGTGTACTGTCTTGAGATTTTTTTTTTAATTAGTAATGATTTTGTAAGTTCGAATGGACTAGATTTTTAGTAGGCAGTTATTTTTATTTTTGTATTGTGAAAAATATGAACTGTGTCATACTGTACATGATGCACAAAGTCACCCATAATATTGGTGGTGTAATGGGTTTACAGAACTGCATGGATGTACTGAAAAGTGAACCTGGTCCATGTACTGGTACATGCCAGATATCACCTGATGATGGAAATGAGGTTAGTGGTAAAAGAGGGGAAGAGGTCACTTGTATAAAAGTGGAAGAGGATCCATGGCCAGCAACATCTACAGGAATAGAAACTGAACGAGCAGTAAGTTGTGTGTATGTGTGTGTGTATCCCTTGTTATTCACATGGCACAGATATCCAGAATTTCCTGTCCGTCAGTGTGTTTCTGTCTGCATAAAACTGTGTAATGTGGACTGAGGTTGCTAGGCTGATGACAGGAATGAGTGGAAGGTTTCTCTGAACATGGCAGTCAATGTTCAGGTTCTGTGGAAGGCAGGGAATTTCTTGACTAGCGGAACAGCTGTTAACTCCCGATGATGAAGTGCTATATGAAGTTTGTTTCTGAGTTATCACTTATAAGTATTTGTGAAATAAATGTGTAAATAGCAACTGTTTTCATTTTTATAATATGAAAAATGTTTACAACAACGTGTCATACTGTACATGATGAACAAAGTCAGCCATAATGTTGATGGTGTAATGGGTTTACAGAACTGCATGGATGTACTGAAAAGTGAACCTGGTCCATGTACTGGTACATGCCAGATGTCATCTGATGGTGGAAATCAGTTTTTTGATATCAAAGTTGAAGTTGTCACTGATGTAAAAGTGGAAGAGGATCCATGGCCAGCAACATTCACAGGAATAAAGACTGAAACAGCGGTAAGTTGTATGTCTTTGTGTATACAGGTTTATGCACATTGGACCAATAATGTACAAACTGTATGTACAGTCGGATGTGAATGGAAAATTTGATGCTTCTCTGGACATTCTGCATTATTACTGTGGCATTCCCATTCCATTCATTTTTGTATATTTGAAGGAATAACATGAGAAATTGGCTTAACTTTTTTTATCACCAACTTGATGTACAAACTTCTTGTTTATTTACATATAATACATTAATTAAAATCCTCTACATGTTTCAAGCATTACCCTGCTCATCTTCAAGAGGTCCACTTTGCAATTGTATATATGTGGCCTCTGGTATCGTCACTGTCTGCAGGTGCTTTGTGCACCGGTTAACCCATTGGCATACTACTTTTTATAACACATGGCGCACCTATAAATACTAATTTTTAGGCAAAAATGGCAATTTTGTACATTTATATTTTATTCATGCAAAATTAATTTTTATTGACTTCAATACATACCCATTTTGGGTTGGTCTCTGAATTCCCTCTCACAGCCGGCTGTGTATTAATGGACCTAGCGAGCCCGGCCGCCTCACAGGTGGCTGTGTATGCCAATGGGTTAAGAAAGAACTCTTAATCTCTCTTCTTTCTTAACCGGTGCACAAGACAGTCACCTGCAGAGAGTGACGATACCAGAGACCGCATGTATACAATTGCAAAGTGGACCTCTTGAAGATGAGCAGGGTATGCTCGAAACATGTAGAGGATTTTAATTAATGTATTATATGTAAATAAATAAGAAGTTTGTACATCAAGTTGGTGATAAAAAAATTATACTATGATGCACGGTCAACCAATCATCAAGATGAGAAATTGGATCACTGAAGGAAGTAAAAATGCAAGTAAAAGGATGTGCATTTTAGTTAATCAAAGGAAGAAGACATGCATTTCAGTGCAAGATTTAGAATATACTGAAAGTTTCCTGAAAACGTGTAGAAAAATATTCAGGTTATCAAAGAGAAGGGGAAACAGAAGGTACATATTTTAAAAGTAAAACAAGAGCAGTGTGGAGAATAGTAAACAGAGAATATGGGAAATGGGTATCACATAATAAGAAAATAGAAATAAACTGAGGATCCAATTAAATCTTAAAATTACCTTGAGTTTTTAACCCCCAGTTCATTCAACTAGTAAAGAATTTGGTGGAACATAATGGTGAGTGATACAAAATATACCGTAGGTCACAAAATTAAATACATGATTGGAAACAGTGTTCGTGAGGCCCATATCTGAAGATATAGTAAAATATGTGTTAAAAAATCTGGAAGATGAAGGTTTCGGCAGGTATTGTTTATCTGGGGGATTTCGTTCTAAATAAGTGTGTAGGATTTATAAGAAAAAAATCACTTACAGTGCATCAGTGGAACTGGGCATTTCCCCACAAAGATTAACCTTTTAAATGCCAAATTAAATCCCATCTGCCATTTGCTAGCATTATTAGGAGCTCACCATATTTTCCACATTAGCAGGATAAGGGTTAAGAACTGTAATAACAAATACTCTGTCTGAACAAGGGAACAGAACACACATGCAAAATTATAGAACATATCCTTCCTTCAGATTTTTAAAAAATTTTGGAAAAGTTAATGATAAATGCACAAATTGATTTGATAAAAAAAATTACATTTTGACAGAAGCACAAAATGGTATCTTAATTTTTAGGCCCTGTAAAATAGTTATAATTTAGTATCGTCATGTTTCATGTAATGAGAGAGCACAGGCATAGCTTTAATAAGAATGGTTATTTTGCAGAGCTGCTTGGATGTACTGAGAGGTGAGCAGGAGTTATTTACTGAGACATGTTCAGCTTCATCTGGTGATGGAAAACAGTTTGTTTTTGTTAATGTTGATGATGGCAGTGTTATAAAACAGCAAGAGGATCCAGAGCGAACTACATCCACAGCAATAAAGAATGACCCTCTGGTAAGCTGTATGTCTGTCTGTATCCAGTGTTACACACATTGCACTGATATTGACTGTTGCCTGTCTGTCCATCTGCCCTGATCTGACATTTGGCCTGGTGACCAGGTTTTTAACATTACTTACGAAATTGGCTCAGGAATATTGTATTGTTCGTAAAACACTTATTTGATTTTGTTGTAAAGTTGTTTAGAAATGCGTTAAATTCAATACTAAGAAATTTAAAAAGAAACCACATTCATGACCAATAGCAGCAGACTAAATTCAGGCAGTGCTTGCTGCCATGTAGTTTTGAATACTTTGTGTTGTGTCCTGTTATTGGAAAATGTTGTGCTTTAAGTATGTGAATGTGACGGTCTTCCTGTTGTTCTTTATGGGTGTGAATCTTGGTGTGTCACATCAAATGTAGCACACAGACTGAGGGTTTCTGAAAATGGAATTGTGGAGAATGTTCATATTGAAGAGAGAGGAAGTAACATGTGGATGGAGAAAATTGCATAATTAGGAAATTTGTGGAAAGTTCTGTTGACAGATATTAACATTTTCAGTTGAGGAGGTGCAATAGATGGTTCATGTAGCATGCATATGGAATACTAAATGGTTAAAAAGTTTTATTTTGCAATTTTGAAGGTGACAGGGGGAACGTAAAAGATGAATCATTAGATAGGGGGTTAATATGTAATTGGCTTTAAGGAAATAAAATGGGAGGTGGGGGCTGGATTTGTTTGTCTGATTGTGAGAATGAGTGGATTTTTCCTCCGTACATTGCATTCACCATTTAGGTTCTGTAGAGGGCTTGGCGTTTTTTGACTAGTGTACAGCTGTTATTTTGTGAAGGAGAATATGTGGGTGGTCTGAAAAGTTCTCAGCCTCGACCATAGATGGCAACACTATCGGCAAGATTTTTTTTTCTAAGTTTGTACCTCTGTCATGAGCATCCATGTGAAATTGCAAGTCATTCTATCAAGTAGTTTGTTTTATACAGCTGTCTGAAGCAGGAGTGTTGTCTGTATCCCTTAAAATGGATAAAAGTAAGTATCGTGCGGTTGTAAAATTCTTTTGTAAAAGAAGGTTTAACATCAAATGAAATTCATTCGAAGTTCATAAACATTTACGGGCACTCTTCTCCTTCGTTTTCAACAATTAAGAAATGGGCTGCTGAGTTTAAACATGGCCTTACCAGCCTTGAAGATGATCCACGTGAAGGACGTCCAAAAATTGCAACAAAACCAGAAATCATTGAACAAGTGCACGATACGGTATTGGATGACCGGCAGATGAAAGTGCGTGAAATTGCTGAGACTCTAGCCATTTCAAAAAAACATGTAGGATATATTTTGCGTGAAGAATTGGATATGAAAAAGCTTTGCACAAGATGGGTGCCGTGCTTGCTCACAGCAGATCAAAAACACACTTGCATGAAAATTTCTGAACAGTGCTTGGAGCATTTTAACAAAAATAAAACTGATTTTGTGGGTCGATTTATTATTATGGATGAGACCTGGATTCACCATTACACACCAGAATCCAAACACCACTCAAAAGAGTGGACGGAAGCCGATTGTTCAGTGCCAAACAAAACAAGGTCGGTTCCATCAGCAAGAAAGGTCATGGCATTGGTGTTTTGGGATACTGAAGGCATTTTGTTTATTGATTATCTTGAAAAGGGTAAAACAATAACCGGGGAATATTATTCCACTCTTTTAACCAGACTAGACAAAAAAATTCATGAGAAAAGCCCCAGTTTGCAAAAGAAAAAAATAAGCTTTTATCAGGACAGTGCACCCGCCCACCAAAGTGTTTTGGTAATGGGAAAATTAAGGGATCTACACTATGAACTGTTGGAACATCCACCCTGTTCCCCAGATTTGGCTCCCTCTGGCTTCTGTCTCTTCCCAAAACTCAAACTCTTCCTCGTTGGTCAGCGTTTTTCTTCGAATCAAGAGGCGATTGCAGCTGTATAGGGGTATTTTGCAGATCTTACGAAGAACCACTACAGGGACGGGGTAATGGCGCTGGAGCATCGCTGGAATAAATGTATTAGTCTTAAGGGAGATTATGTTGAAAAATAAAAATAATTTTGAAATTATAAATTAGTTTTTTCATTGTTAGGCCGAGAACTTTTCAGAGCACCCTCATATATTTGTGCATTGGTTGGTTGAAATAAAAACAATAATGGTGTAATTTTAAGACAGTTCACCCAATTTGAGTCTGAGATAACAAGAATCACAGGATGTTCTGTCAAACACAGCAGTTTATTTAATCAGTATTAAAAACGTGTTTTGGCCCAAGGGGCCATCATCAGGTTGGCCAGAATGGATGGCCAAATACACAATTTTTGATTGGATAATGAAATATCAGTTATTTACATTTACACATATTACAACATATAACAGAGTAAACTTGAATAAATTTAAAGTTTGCAATCCATGCACCATCACACAATTCCAATAAATCATCCAACTAGATGCAACAATTTCTCAAGTTTATTACTTGATGTTTATGTACAGCTCAACATGTTTTGGGCATCCTAATGCCCATCACCAGGAGCTCAACAACTGCAGTAGCAGCCTCTGGTTTTACCGTTGGAGCGTGGTGGTAGCAGTGGTGTCAGTCGTGGTCGGGCCGGTCGGCCTGACCACGACCAACAGCACTTCTACTACCATGCTCCAACCAGAGGCTGCTACTGTAGTTGTTGAGCTCCTGATGATAGGCGTGAGGACGCCCGAAACATGTTGAGCTGTACATAAACGTCAAGTAATAAACTTGAGAAATTGTTGCATCTAGTGGGGTGATTTATTGGAATTAAACTTGAATAGTTATGTTGTACAATGTTGAGGGTTGGATTTAGTCAAGTCAGTAAAAGTGATGTTAAAGTTTAAAAACTAAAATGACTGAATTATTACATATCAAATTCAGTTTGTTTAAAGTTACAACAAACATACCCATTCATGTTTCCTTCTCCAGAAAACATTAAATTTATGTGAGACCACCACACACACAAAAACCGTCTGAAGATGTGCCTACTTCTCCACTAAATTTTATCTTATAATTTCAGTTTTTAACATTCCAAACCATTTTACTGAATTTTCTCAAACATGATTTTAAAATTGTCGTGGTTTTCCAGAACTGTATAGACTTGCTGAGAAGTGACTGTGATTCATGTAGCAAGACAAGTCTGATGTCATTAGATGTTGAAAAGAGGGGTGTTGGTATAAAACTTGAAGAGGTCGCTGACACAGAAGAGGAACTGAATCCACAGCCAAAAGCATTTCAAACAATAAAGACTGAACCTGAGGTAAGTTTCATTTCTTTGTGACAGGCTTTCTGCAGCTGTGTGATGGTGGCAGGTTAACAGCATCACATGTGACAATCCTGTGGTAGAGTGGCACACTGCATGGTATTGTACATAGAGGGACGTAGAATACCGTGACAGGCTTTCTGCAGCTGTGTGGTGGTGGCAGGTTAACAGCATCACATGTGACAATCCTGTGGTAGAGTGGCACACTGCATGGTATTGTACATAGAGGGATGCAGAGTACCGTCGTGGCTATTCACAGTTAACTGGTGAGAGACTGTGGCTAGTCAGTGGATGGAGGATTTTTTTTCAGGGTTATCAGCATGGAATCAGGAGTACCTTAGGAGTGTTGTGGTCAAGCTGACTGCTCCCCACACTCCTGACATACATTAAGATGAGGTATCTTAAACATGCATGTAATTTTTGTATCACCTAACCAGTTTTGTGATTTACATGCAACTCTGCTCTCAGCTATTTCTAGAATAATGTCCCACATTTGCATCTGTCAGGCTGCCAAGGTGCGTGCAGGCTTTGCCTTCTAATTGTCCCTAAGCCTCAAACATGGCTCAAATTCAGATTTGGCAAGGTTGCAGCCACAGTTTATACATGTTACAATGATAAGAGTCTGTAGAAACAGCTGTCAGCCTTGTGTGCTGTGGGTTGGTGCCTTGCTGTGCTAAAGAAACATGTAAATCACTTATTTGCTTAATTCTGCAAAGAAAAGTTCCAAAATACATTTTTTTTACACTTTGAAATAACTGCATGTTAGATGTGTATAGGGCCTGATATTTCAACAGCATTCTTTATCCCAAATTGCTTGTCATAAAATGTGCTATGGTAAAGAATACAGGTCTTTGAATGTAATAATTAATTACCTCCCTTATATCTGACTTGAGACTCACTCTTTAATGCTAATATTTGTTCTTTTATCATTTTACCAGATTACTGTGAATGGACAGCTGTGTACATGTAGTGGAAATTGTGCAACTTCCTGTAATGCTTCTAATAAGGCATTTGTTGAAAAGGGTCATCTCCAGGAACATGACCGGACGCACACTGAAAAACGGCCATTCCGTTGTGCCGTGTGTCATAAGGCATTTGTTCAAAGGAGTGATCTCTCGAAACATAAGGGGATACATAGCGGAGAGCGGCTGTTCTTTTGTAATGCTTGTAATAAGACATTTTTCTCTCAGAGCGGTCTGGTGAAACATAAGCGCATACATAGTGGAGAACGGCCGTTTTCCTGTGATATATGTAATAAAGCATTTGTTCAAAAGAGTCATCTCATGAAACATAAGCATATGCACACTGAAGAGCGGCCATTCTCTTGTGAATTGTGTCAAAAGACATTTGTTCATCGGGGTGATCTCGTGATACATAAGCAGATACATAGTGGAGAGCGGCCATTCTCTTGTGATGTGTGTAATAAGGCCTTTGTTTATCAGAGGTACCTGGTGAGGCATAAGCGTGTACATGGAGAGCGGCCATTCTCTTGTGATGAGTGTAATAGTGCATTTAGTCTGCAGAAAAGTCTGGTGAGACATAAACGGACACATAGTAACGATCGGCCATTCTGTTGTGATGTGTGTGATAAAGCATTTGTTTCTCAGAGCAGCCTGGTGATGCATAAGCTTGCACATAGTGGAGAACGGCCTTTTTGCTGTGATGTATGTAATAAAACATTTGGTCTGAAGAGTCATCTGATTACACATAAGCTGATACACAGTGGATTGCGATCATTCCCCTGTGAAGTGTGTAAAAAGGCATTTGTTCGACAGGGTGATCTGATGAAACATAAACAGATACATACTGGAGAGCGTTCATTCTCCTGTGATGTGTGTAATAAGGCATTTGTTCGACAGGATCATCTGATGAGACATAAACAGATACACACAAGAGAACAGCCATTTTCTTGTGATGTGTGTAATAAGGGGTTTCATGTGCAGAAAGATCTGGTAAAACATAAACATTTGCATAGAGGAGAATGGCCATTGTCCTGTGATGTGGTGATTTGATTCAGTAACAGAATAATGTGATATCATGCATATTGCCATGTTTCTGTGATATGTGTCATAATTATTACCATTTCTAGTCCAGTGAGTGCAAGATGCTTTCGTGCTGTTATTCTGTAGTGTGTGCAAGAATATGCTTTAACACTACTGTAATATTATACAGTCTTTTATTTATCCAACTGATGCACTTTAAATATTAAAATTTACATGAGAGGTGCTCCTACGTGTTTCAGTTTTTCACAACCATCATCTGGGAGCTACTATATGTGCTTTGCTAAAGTTGTAAGTATTAATAATCAGTTAAAATATGTCATTTATGGAATCTGTTCAGTGTAGTGGCAGCATATTTATCCAGTCCTTATTGGTGTGTGTGTGTGTGTGTATAGTGCACTGTGCAGTGCACAGTGCACTACACACACAGGAAGATAACAAAATATGGAGTAATGGAGAGATTGGTGTATAAGGCAGTATCGGGTTATATTTTTAACATGGACATTGACACAGCTGAGGGGAAGAAGTTGGAGGACACATTGTTATCACTTTTAAACATAAACATAGGCCACAATCATCACATCTATCAAGGCAAATTTTATAATTGTGTGAGATTAGTTGCAACATTGCTGGACAGAAGTGTGAGTGTTTGTGACACTATGAGGTGCTAACAGGTGCATTCCACTTGACCTAGATTGAGAAGGCAAACACTTGAAAAAAGGGCAGTCAGCATTCAGGAGGAAAGGTGACATTATGGTCCAAATGTGGGAGGACAAAAGACTTGTGCGAATGATAAGTACGATCCATGGCTTAACAATTGTGAACACAGGAAGGAAAGACAGAAAAACAACCCTGGAAGTAAAAGAACCGTCCTCCGTCCAGTACAATAAATTCATGAAGGGCATAGATAAGGCAGACCACTACCTCAGTTATTACCCAGTTCTGAGTGAAACTGTCAAATAGTTGAAAAGGATGGTATTGTATCTCCTAAATTGGGTAACTTCAGCGCTTTTGTTGTGTACAGAACAATAAACACAAACAAAAAAGAAAAGTGCAAGAGCTACCTGCACTAGGTAGGAAAGTCCTGGATATCAGAATCCACAACATAACCAAATCAAGTTCTGGTCAACTTCAGTCACCAGAAAAGCAAGCAACACCAAGGGTGCCTAAACAGGACCCACCAGGCTGACTCTTTGGGGATTTCAGAATAAAACAAACTGGAAAAAAATTGTTGCTGGTGGGGAGAGAAGAAAGAAGTATCCTGCAAGAACATGTACAGTGTGTGCTGCACATGAGAACAAAGTGAAATTGATACATTTGTAAATTCTGCATTGTTTGGCTTCACAGCAGGTCTTGTTTTGAGAAATACCACTCAGTGAGGAAATACTAGACTCTCTGGGTTCAGGACCATAATCTATAGGTCAAACTGTAAGAGTATATTATGGGGATTGAAATCAAAGCGTGTAAAACTTCTGGATACTTTAATTAAAGGCCCATCCGGTTGGCAGAGTGTTAAGATGTTGGCAAGAAGGCAAAATGATGAATGCTCCCCCATGACAGTGTCCCATATCACATATAATTGTTATTTCTTGATTTTCTCACACAAGTGGGAATTGCAGTCATTCCACAACCACTTTAGCACCTTCAGACTTTTTCCCATTCACCAAGTGGAAATCCACATTGAAAGGACGAAGATCTGACACCATACAGGAGATAATATTTGCTGAGGGACTTGAAGGCAGTACTGAAACAAGCATTCCAGGACTGCTTAGAAAATTATAACACACATGGAATGGTGAATTGGTAGGTTAAACATCTGGAGCAGTCTATTAGTAGTGGGAGTACTTTTAGTGTAACAGGTGCAATTAACTCCTAGGTAAAATATATGATGTTCTGTTATGAAATCTCTGAAAGGTTTTGAACAGGCTTCGTATGTATAGAAGGCAGTATTTATCGTCCTGTTTGCAACAGTGATGTAATGAGGAACAATTTTTGCGAAAGGGCTGCCTTTCTAATTCCTCTTTCCTCCTATGAGCAAGGCTGTTGCAGTCAACCCTCAGGGCATTCTATTTGGTTAGTAAGGAATGTAATTTACAGAGTTGTTGATGAAGAATGAAAGTTGCTCAGCAGTACCAGTATATTTCTTCTACACCTTACGGCATAAATTTGATAGCACAGTACTCATTACTGTTACTACTATGACTGCTTGAGACTTCATGAACATAATTTTCTTTTAAGTTTTGTGATTCATTCTTCATTATTTTTGTGCTGTTTCTTTAAACAATTTATTTAATCATTAATTGTAAATTCTTATAAAAATTTGTATGTTCGTAAAATAGGAAGCAATAAATATTTTTGGCATAGTAAACAAACTAACAGTATATTTGTTTTTTTGCTTTTTGTATTTCATATATATATTACCAAAGTAAGCTGACCTTACCATTGTCCACATAATGAAGGTCATTGAGGACATGAAAGCTGTAGCTGTAGTCATCCTTAACCATGGCACTAGATGGAGGCGAGGAGTTAACTTAATGCCCTCTTCATTTTACTGACAAGGGAAGATTGCCTAGTACACTACAGACTGGTGGCTGGATGGGCCCTGGACATGTGCTGGATGTTCTGGACAAGAGAAACATCTGGAGTCCCTTCCAGGAATCAGATCCCTTAC